>Ga0302324_100000977_pt1 | contig 71224 bp, 63 predicted proteins | sample Palsa_T0_1_FD_201949 | JGI IMG/M metagenome (GOLD analysis project Ga0302324, IMG submission 201949) | Peat permafrost microbial communities from Stordalen Mire near Abisko, Sweden - Palsa_T0_1 | ecosystem: Environmental > Terrestrial > Soil > Palsa > Peat permafrost | place: Sweden: Abisko...
GAAGAATGCACGCGCCTTCTCTTCGTTGATGAATAGTTCCGCCGACCCTTGAGGATTCTTAGCGTCTTTCATGCCTCAAGACTACGCTTTTACAGTGGGTCTGTCAAGTGGATAATTCCGCAGAATTGTCTTGACTGCGAATGCCAAAGCTGAGACCCTATATCCATAGGCATCTGATCTTTGACATTTGAATAGCAAAGAGATAACTCTCATAGAAAGAATATTTTGCGAGCCAGTCGCTGATTCCAGAGTACTTAGCTGCGCCGGCGTCAGCTAAGTCCTTTGAATAGAATATCTTACGAGTAAGCTCTTTGTTTGCAATATTTTAGCCAGATCTCGGCGGACGTCATCGCCGTAAGATGCTGATTCCAGATATTTTACGCCGTTTGGCTGTTTTATTTTATACGGATCGCCGACAACGGAAGTAGCCGGCGGTGAACCGGCCTAGTCGTCCGCGCTGGCAGTCACTTCGGGGGTTGAAGTTGCAGGCGCCGACCCGATTTCCTGGTCCTTGTACTGCAGTTGATAAAGCTTAAAGTAAATCCCATGCTGAGCCAATAGCTGCTGGTGCGTTCCCATCTCGCGCACTTGCCCCTTGTGCATCACGATGATCTTGTCGGCGCGCTGCACAGTCGACAGCCGGTGCGCAATGATCAGCGACGTGCGTCCCTCGACCATGCGGTTGAGCGCATCGCGCACGCGGAATTCAGTTTCGGTATCGACGCTCGATGTGGCTTCGTCGAGAATCAGGATCTTCGGCTCGTGAGCGAGAGCGCGCGCGAACGAGATGAGCTGCTTCTGTCCGGTCGAAAGCGTCGAGCCACGCTCGCGCACTTCTTCGTCAAAGCCCTTGGGCAGCGCCCGGATGAAGTCCGTGAGGTTCACATCTTCTGCAGCCTGCTCGATGTCCGCATCCTGAATGCGCTTTGTGCCGAGCCGGATGTTTCCGCCAATCGTCCCGCTAAACAGGAACGGATCCTGCAAGACCACACCGAAGCGGCTGCGCAGATCGGAGAGATCCATCTCTTTGACATCAACGCCGTCAATCCGCACGGCGCCTTTCTGCACGTCGTAGAAGCGCAGCAGCAGTGAGATCAGCGTGGTCTTACCCGCGCCGGTATGGCCGACGATGGCAACGGTTTCGCCAGGTTCAATGGCGAAGGTTACATCGCGCAGAACCCAGTCGGGCAGTTGCTCGCTAATCGCTCCACTCTCAGGAGCGTCGCGATAGGCGAACCATACGTGATCGAACTCAATCCGGCCGGAGCCTTCAGGACGCTTCGTAACCGCCGGAGATATCACCTGCACCGGCGTATCCAGCAGCTTGAAGATGCGCTCGCTCGCGGCCATGGCCGATTGCAGGATGTTGTATTTCTCGCTGAAGTCCATGATCGGCCGGAAGAAGCGCAAAGCGTATTGAATGAAGGCAACCAGCACACCCAAGCTCGCGACCGTCGAAACTAGACGGAAGGCGATCAATGTTTTTGGGTTGAAACTCAACGCGACGCTGGTCACGGGAGTGTTGCGCATCACGTCACCGCCACCGAACCAGATGACGCAGGCGATCGCGATCGCCGAGAGAATCTCGACCACGGGATAGTAGACGGAGTAGGCCATGATCGCGTCTTTGAACGCGTCCATATGGCTGCGATTGATTTCCTCAAAGCGGGTATAAGCCTTGCGTTCGCGGTTGAAAAGCTGCAGCACCATCATCCCGCTGATGTGCTCCTGTAAGTAGGAGTTGATGCGCGCGATGGCAACGCGAATGCGGCGGTAGGAATCACGCACCCGGTCGCGGAAGATCTTCGTCGCGACAACGATGAATGGCAGCACGGCAAAGGTGATCAGCGCCAGCTTCCAGTTCATGCACAGCATCACGCCCAGGATGCCCGCCAGCACAAAGAGATCTTCGAAGATCGACACCACGCCTGAAGTGAACATCTCATTCAATGCATCCACATCGGTCGTAACGCGCGTGACCAGGCGGCCGACTGGATTCTTGTCGAAGAAGGCGACGTGCAGCCGCTGCAGATGGCGGAAGATCTGACGGCGCAGATCGAACATCACTTTCTGGCCCGTCCACTGCATGTAGTAGGTTTGCAAGAACTCCAGCAGGAAGCTCAAGACGAGCAGTCCAACATAAATGGCCGCGATCTGCGCGATGCCGGTGACGGCGTGCGGACTGAGCCAGCTCCAGATGCCGGAAGATGTCGCGGTCGCCACCGCTTTCGGCGCGAGATAGCGATCGATCGCCACCTTGGTGAGATATGGTCCGAGCACGTCGGCGAACGACTTCAGAACAATCGAGGCCAGCGCAATCGCCACCTGCCAGCGGTAGGGACGCAGGTACTTCAGCAGCCGCGCCATCAGGCGGCTGTCATACGCTTTGCCTAATACTTCTTCTTCCTGAGACATCGGTTTCGACGCGAATCGGGCAGTAAAGCCGCGCCCGCGCGGCGCTGTTAACAGGGTACCTCAATATGGATGGCCGAAGCCGGCGGCAGGATGGAAAAGGTTTGCGGGTTGCGCGGGTGGGATAATGATCTGCATGCCCCTCGGTATTTACATTTCGGTGCCATTTTGCCGCACCAAGTGCAGCTACTGCAACTTTGCATCCGACGTTTTTTCGCGGGTGGTGTTCGAACGCTATGTGGATCGCATCTGTTCCGATATCGAGAATGCACCACGAGTCGCGGCGGAGATGGGCGGGAAGATGGAGCGCGCGGTGGATTCCATTTACCTGGGCGGAGGAACGCCGACAGTGCTCGAGGCCGGGCAGTTGGAGCGGATCTTTGGTGCAGTGCGGCGCGAGTTTGAGGTGAATTCCGAAGCGGAAATTACCGTCGAGTGCGCTCCCGGCACATTGACCTCCGCCATGTTTGAGAGTTTGCTGCGCTGCGGTGTGAACCGCGTGAGTCTTGGTGTGCAGTCGTTTGTGGATCAAGAAGCAGCCGCTGTCGGCCGACTCCACAAACGCGCGACCGTACTGGACGACGTTGCTCGATTGCGGGCCGCTGGAATTACGAATATCAACATCGATCTCATCGCGGGGTTGCCGCACCAGACCGCGGAGAGTTGGGAATTTTCTTTAGCGGAGACGATCGCGAGCGCAGTGCCGCACGTCAGCGTCTACATGCTTGAAGTGGACGAGGATTCGCGGTTGGGGCGTGAGGTCATCGCAGGCGGTACGCGCTACCACGCGCACTTTGTCCCGGAGGAAGAAGCCGTGGCCGATTTTTATACGACGGCGTGCGATCGCCTACAAGAGGCGAGTATCGCGCAATACGAGATTTCCAACTTCGCGCGCGACGGTTTCGAATCCAAACACAACTTGAAGTATTGGACACGCCAGCCCTACTTCGGCTTTGGGGTGGACGCGCACTCGATGCTAGCCTCCGTTACGCCAGAAAACAATGCGGTGCGATTCGCGCCTGCGGACTCTCTCGAGCAGTACATGAAAGGGGCCGCTTTACAGCGCACGCCAGTTTCGCGCACGGCAGCGCTGGAGGAGAGTTTTTTCCTTGGGTTGCGGCTGAATCGGGGCATCAGCGTGAACGATCTCAGTTCAACTTTCGGTGAGCAGGCAATGCAAGATGCTCGCGCCGCGATTACGGAGTTTGTCAGAGACGGGCTGATGGAGCAACGCGGAGACTCGGTATGCCTGACGGCGCGCGGTCGCTTACTTTCCAACGAGGTATTCGAAAGATTTATTCTGGCGGATGAAATCGCTTTTTGATTTTCCTTGCCGCAACTCGACGTAGGATGAATTTCGGCAAACCATCCGGTCGGTTGGGATGGGGCTTCCGATGTGCAGAATCTTCAATGAAGATGAGGTTGTCCGCGCGCTCCCTTCCCACAGCCTGAGGTAACTTTCTCCCCTTCTGCGGCTATGGTCTAATCGAACGTTAAGTCGAGTCGGTGGAGGAATCTTGGATTTTCAATTAAGCGACGAGCAGCAGCAGCTCAAGAAAACCGTTCGCGAGTTCGCCGAGCGCGAGATTTTGCCCAACGTCATGAAGTGGGATGAGGCGTGCGAGTTTCCGCTAACCACGATCAAGGAACTGGGCAAGCTCGGATTGTTGGGAACCGTTTTTCCGCCCGAGTACGCGGGCGCCGGTATGGGCTATGTGGAATATGTAATCGCCATCGAAGAGTTGTCGCGCGTGGATGGATCGGTTGGCATCATTGTCGCTGCGCATACGTCGCTCTGTTCCAATCACATTTTTCTCGCCGGCGACGAGGCGCAGAAGAAGAAGTACGTCAGCAAACTGGCGACGGGCGATTTTATCGGCGCGTGGGGATTGACTGAGCCATCTTCTGGATCTGATGCGGGCAGCGCTCGCATGACCGCGAAGCGCCGCGGCAACAGCTGGGTTCTGAATGGCACGAAGACTTTCTGCACCAACGGCCACTACGCGGATGTGATGGTGGTAATTGCGGTGACCGACCGCGCCGCCAAGACGCATGGGCTGTCCGCTTTCATCGTCGACAAAGATACCAAGGGATTTCGTCCCGGCAAAAAAGAAAACAAGCTCGGCTTGCGCGCCAGCGATACCGCCGAGATGATTTTTGAAGATTGCGTGATCCCTGCGGAGAATCTGCTGGGCAAAGAGGGCGATGGCTTCATCGACGCGATGCGCGTGCTCGATGGCGGCCGCATTTCGATTGCGGCTCTTTCACTGGGCATGGCGCAAGGCGCATACGAGGCTGCGCTGAACTACTCCAAAGAGCGCAAGCAATTTGGCAAAGCGATTGGAGAGTTTCAGGCGATCCAGTGGAAGCTGGCCGACATGGCGACGGAGATTGACGCGGCCCGCCTGCTCACCATGCGCGCGGCGTCGATGAAAGACGCTGGTATGAAGACAACGCTGGAATCCTCGATGGCGAAGCTCTACGCCAGCGAAGTTGCCGTGCGATGCGCCAACGAGGGCGTGCAGATTCACGGCGGCTACGGCTTCATCAAAGACTATCCCGCCGAGAAGTATTACCGCGACGTGAAATTGTGCACGATCGGCGAAGGAACCAGCGAGATACAGCGGATGGTGATCGCCCGGCAGTTGCTGAAGGAATAGCAATTGATTAGTGCTTCAGCGGTTGACGGCGGCCGTGACGGATATGCAGGACATACACAGTTTGGTCCTTGATCGTGAAGAGGATCCGATACACATGTGGCCGTCGGCCATAAAGCAAATGACGAACCTCGAAATGGATGACCGCGTTCTCCGGAGCGAGCGGACAACGCGCCGGGAATTCTGCAAGCGACGCGATGGCATCCTGCAATGCTGAAAACCAGCGCATGCCGGTTTCTCCTGCGCGTTTGGACAGCAACCAGTCAAGAATTGCGTCTGCGTCTCGCTCAGCGGTCGCCGTTGTCTCAACGCGGAAGGTCATGCTTGCGGCTTAGATCGGCCAGAAACTCTGCGGCGGGTCTGGTGCGTCCGGCTCTCAAATCCTCGAAGCCTTGGCGGACACCGTGAACTGCCTCTGCGAAGTCTTGGCTCTCCCACTCAAGATATGCGGCCAGAGCTTCGTCGAGCGCCGTGGCAGGATCTTGGCCACGCCGTTTGGCGTACTCTTCGAGTTGCGATTTACGCTCCGGCTTCAGCGGGATCATATCCATGTTGGCCATAGTTTCTTCTCACTTATCGTAAGGGCTTCGGGGGCTAAGGTCAAAAGTTATCTTCCGTGAAACTGCCAGACTTCCGGTAGTGTGCTAATTCAAATTAGGACGCTACCAGACTTCCTGCTTTTCAAAAGGTGCTTTACACTGATCGTTTGAATCCCAATGCCCAGCTTTGGATTGACCAGCTTCGCTCCGGCGACGTGCGCACGCTGGCCCGCGCCATTTCGACGGTGGAGAATCGCGCTCCGGGATGGTCCGAGTTGCTGAAGGCTTTGTTTCCGCACAGCGGGAAGGCGCGTGTGCTCGGCTTGACTGGGCCGCCGGGGGCGGGGAAGAGCACGTTGGTTGATCAGCTTGCCCGCTTTTATCGCAAAGAGGATCGCACCGTGGGTATTATCGCGGTCGACCCCACCAGCCCTTACACGGGCGGAGCTATTCTGGGTGATCGCATTCGCATGCAGGAACATTTCTCGGACGCCGGCATTTATATTCGCAGCATGGCGACGCGCGGCTCGCTTGGCGGTCTCGCGCGCACCACGGCCGATGTGACTACCGTGCTCGACGCATCCGGCCGCGACCTCATCATGATCGAGACTGTGGGCGTGGGCCAGGATGAAGTGGATATCGTGCGGCTGGCTGACGTCACGATTTTGATTTTGGTGCCGGGCATGGGCGATGATGTGCAGACCATCAAGGCCGGCATCATGGAGATTGCTGATATCTTCGTGATCAACAAGAGCGACCGCGAAGGCGCTGAGCACGTGGAGCGCGAGATTCGTTCGCTGCAATCGCTGGCCACGCGCCACGATGGCTGGACTCCGCCGATCGTTAAGACCGTTGCCAGCCAGGGCACGGGAATCGGAGAACTGGCGGGTGCGATTGCGGACTACGAGGCTTACTTGCAGAAGGAAAATTTGGCGCTGAACCGGAGCGTGGAGAACTGGCAAGAACGCCTCGTCGAGATGCTGCGAGACGTGCTACTCGAAAAGGCGCGGGCGCAGCTCGCTGACGGCAACCTGGCACGCCTGGCGGCGGAAGTCGCAGAGCACAAGCGTGATCCCTATACGTTGATTGAAGAGATCGCAACGAAGGCAGGGAAGGGATAACTGGATAAATTTATGGCGCAAATTGATCATCTTGGGATTGCGGTGAAGTCGCTGGCGGCGGCGAAGTCGATTTATGAAAAACTGGGCCTGAGCATTTCTCCCGAGGAAACGGTGGAGCAGGAACAGGTTCGGCTGGTGATGGTTCCGGTGGGCGAGAGCCGACTGGAGTTGCTGGAGGCGACGTCGGAAACTTCAGCGATCGCGAAATTCATCGCCAAGCGCGGCGAGGGTTTGCATCACGTTTGTCTAAAAGTTTCAGATTTACCTGCGTCCGTTGCGCGTCTGAAAAAAGACGGAGTGCGACTGGTGTCGGACGAGATCAAGACTGGAGCGGGCGGGCACCAGTATGTTTTCGTGCATCCCTCGAGCACGGGCGGGGTGCTGCTGGAGCTGGTGCAGGAATAAAAGCAAGACCGGCCACGGATCTCCACGGATAAAGCAATTTCTTTGTTCTTCGATTCTTTATGCTTCTTCTCGCCATCGATACCTCCGGCAAGCAGGGCAGCATCGCGCTGGCGCGAGCCGGGGACCCAACTGCCGAAGGCGATTTCGAGATGATTGAGATTGCGCCATTGGTAGGCGGCACTTTTTCCGCGCAGCTCATTCCACAGATTTCTGAACTGCTTGCCAGAAACGGACTCATGAAGACCGCCATCGGTGCGTTCGTCGCGGCTTCCGGGCCCGGTTCGTTTACTGGCCTGCGGATCGGCCTCGCCGCGGTGAAGGCTCTGGCTGAGGTGTTGGAGAAGCCCATTGCAGCAGTATCGCTTCTGGAGGTGTGTGCTGTTACCGGTGGCGCTCAAGGCAAGATCATGGCCGCGCTCGATGCCGGCCGCGGCGATGTCTACGTCGGCGAGTACGAAATTCCAGAAACTCCCGCGCAAGCTGCGCGAGAGCAAATCCTGACTCGCAGCGAATTTCTTGCTCACGCGCAAGGATGGACGGTTGTAACTCCGGATACCGTTTTGGCCGAAGCGGCAAGCGCAGCAGGATTGTCAGTCTCAACTCTGCCCCCGATTTCTGCCGATGCGGTGGCCCGGTTGGGATGGCGCAAGATTCAGTCCGGCGAAGTTGTCACTCCTGAACAATTAGAGGCGAACTACATTCGCCGCACTGACGCTGAGATGCTCGAGAAAAGTGGGCGCTAGCGTGCTCGTCCGACGAGCCGATCCCTCTGACATTCCCGGCATGATGGCTCTGGAGCACGACAGCCCGGCGGCCGGGCATTGGTCACGGCGGCAGTATGAGGACTTGTTTATCGCGACGAGTGGTGACCGACGATCCGAACGCGTTGCCTGGGTAGCAGAGGAGGAACCCAGGGCGTCCGAAGTGCTTGCGTTCCTGGTAGCGCATAGGATCGATACGGAATGGGAGTTGGAAAACATTGTTGTGGCTGGAACGGTTCGCCGCCAAGGAGTTGGCGCGCGGTTGCTGAGCGAGTTCATTGCGCATGCACGGGCCGAACGAGGCAGTGGAATATTTCTGGAAGTACGCGAGTCGAATCAAAGCGCGCGCGCCTTCTACCGGAAGGCGGGCTTCGAAGAAACGGGTTTACGTAAGAGTTATTACTCGAACCCTCCGGAAGATGCAATCGTCTGCGGGCTGAGGCTTAGTTAGATTCCGCTTGCGTTTCAGTTCAGGTTTTCGAAGATGCCCGCAGCGCCCATGCCTCCGCCAACGCACATAGTAACCATGCCATAGCGTCCGTTGCGGCGTTTGAGTTCGCGGATGATCGTGGCCGTCAGTTTGGCTCCGGTGCATCCCAGTGGGTGTCCCAGCGCGATGGCGCCGCCGTTCGGATTCACCTTCTCGGGGTCGAGCCCAGCTTCTTGAATCACGGCGAGGGACTGCGCGGCGAACGCTTCGTTCAACTCGATCACATCGATATCCGAAAGTTTCAGCCCAGCCATCTTCAAGGCTTTTGGAATTGCGAACACGGGGCCAAGTCCCATTTCTTCAGGCTTGTATCCTGCCGTGGCGAACGAAACATAACGCGCTAGCGGCTTGATGCCGAGGGCTTTCGCGCGTTCCCCGGACATCACCACGGCTGCTGCGGCACCGTCCGACATTTGCGAAGAATTTCCCGCGGTTACTGTGCCCTTCACGTGGAAGGCGGGCTTCAGCGCGAGCAGGGCTTCGAGTGAAGTATCGGCGCGCGGGCCTTCGTCCATTTTGAAAACAATCTCCTGGCGCTTGGGCTTCGATCCATTCGGAGTGGTGAAGCTTACCGGAACAGGCACAACTTCTTCGTCGAACCTGCCAGCCTGGATCGCTGCCAGCGCCTTTTGGTGGCTGCGTAAAGAAAACTTGTCCGCCGCTTCTCGCGTAATGCCGAAGCGCTGGCCAACGCGTTCGGCGGTGAGACCCATGTTGAGGTAAGCGTCCGGATAGTGATCGACGAGCCAGGGATTCGGCGAAACCTTGTGCCCGCCCATCGGAATCATCGTCATCGATTCAGTGCCGCCGGCGACAATCGCTTCGGCGCCACCGCTCATAATGCGTTCCGCCGCCATGGCGATCGCCTGCAAGCCTGACGAGCAAAATCGGTTGATGGTGAGCGCCGAAATTTCCACCGGAAGCCCGGCTCGCAGCGACGCAATGCGCGCCACGTTCATCCCTTGCTCGGCCTCGGGCATGGCGCAGCCCAAAATGACATCTTCAATTTCTTTGGGATCGAGTTGCGGGACGCGCTCGAGCGCGCCTTTAATGGCAACGGCCGCGAGTTCATCGGGACGGGTGGCGCGGAGCGTGCCTTTGTAGGCGCGTCCCACGGGCGTGCGAACGGATGAAGCGATGATGACTTCTCGCATAATAGTTCTCGGTTCTAAATTAGACCGTGATGTATTCCGTGGTAGCGCTGGGCGCGGGAATTGGGTCACCGTGCTGGCGCATGCCTTCGAGGTGGAACTCTATTGCTTCGCGGATGAGTTCTTTCACCTCATCCAACGTTGCACCGGCCACTCCGAGCCCAGGCAGGTCAGGCGCATAGGCGCCCCAACCTTTGGCCGACTTCTCGTAGATCACCAGATATTTCATTTTAGTCCAGCCTGCTTAAGGATATTGTTCAACGTTCCGGGCGGAATGTCTACTGACGGATGTCCCGCGACAGTAACCGTCCCTGGCTTCGAGGGATGATGGTATTGTCGGTGGCTTCCCTTTGTTCGATGCAGGCGCCAACCATCTTGTTCCAAGTACTTGATTGCGTCTCGGACCTTCATTGGACTGCAACCGCTGCGTGTAAGCTACTTCGCCGGAGCGTAGAAGTAATAATCCGCGGTGTAACTGCTCTTGGTTTCGTCGCCTTTGTGGGCGGCATCACACCCCTCGGCCGGAGGCTGGCCGCCATGGGTATGAACCCTTTGGATGTCCGTGACGTTCGTCAGCAGGCCGTTTCCCGCATGAGTCACGACCTTCACCAGCAGCCATGGAATCGAACCGGGATCAAGCGCGTCCACATGGGCCGCCGCTTTCCCGGTGACTTCGCTTCCATCTTTCAGTTTCCACGTCGGCCCGGCAGAATGCTGGCCAATCACTTTGTCTTTTCGATCTTTTAGTTCAGCATCGGGACCCTTGAGAGTCCAGCTGAACTTGCCGTCAGCCGAAAACTGGCAAGTGTAGATCTGTGAACCTGTCGCGTGCGCGAGCAAGATAACTTCTTCGCCCGTAGGCGCTTGGATCGAGTCAGGCACATCGGGCGTCTCTTCTTTCGCGGGAGCATCTTTGGCTTGGGCGTTCGCGAGTGCGGTCCCAGAAGCGGCGACGACCAGCCCGATCAGAACAACTGCAGAAATAGTTAGCAGAAATCTGCGCATGAAAGCGATTGTAGCAGGCAGAAATCCAAGCCGCTTAAGGCTTTTCCCAATGAGTCGAGTTGAATTGCTTAGGATCAAACGTGCCCGGATCGAGCTTCGCATTGCATTGGATATCGGAATATTCCTCGCTGAAGACTTTCTTGTCGTCCGCGTACACTTCTACCCGCGCCGCCACCCAGCCACCTGCCATCTCGCGGTAGTCTTCAAAGCGAATCTCCTGGAACTTGCTCGCATCCGTCCGCGTCGGCTCAAACAGCCGCACGAACAATAAGCGATTCTTGTCCACCCAGAACTGCTTCGACTTCAGATCGCCCTTGTCTGCTCCGACCACATAAACCGGCTGCCCCTCCCATGTCTCTTCGTGAATCTTTTTGAGGTCATAGCCCTCGGCCTGCACGATCATGACAGTGTTCTCCGGAGCCTGCCGATACACGTCGAAACCCAAAACCAGAAGCATGTTCACCAGCGGACGGCTTCCCGCTTCCTTGCCGGCCTGCAGCACCGTCACCGTTCCATCCACCAGGAGATACCCGTTGTTCTCGCTTGGAGCTCCAATATCGATGCGCAATCTTCCCGGCGATAACAGTGCTTCGTGCCACGTATCAACTTTGGTTGTTCCATCGGCATTGTAGGTCGTGCTTTTCTGCGTGAAGGTCAAAGTTTCATACCACGACTTGGCGAAGCGGTCATGCATCGCCCGCAAGACGTCCTCGCCAGACCGCACTTCTTGGGCATGAGCCAGCGTCAAGCTGAAAAGAATGAGTAGGGGTAAACGCAGTCTTGCAGAGTTCATAGTTTCCTTCCGGATGTGGACTTCGAACTCAACGTCGTTCTGAGAATAGACGAAGACCAAGGATAAAGGTCTCGCGATGCTATTCTAAGGCTTTGCCCAATCCTGCCAGGAGAGTCCCTTGACGCGCGAAAACTCGGAGACGTTAGCGGTCACGAGCGTCAGTTGGCGCGCCAAGGCCTGGCCGGCGATCAGTGTGTCGTACGGCCCGATCATCCTGCCTGAGACTTCTAGATTGGCCCGTATCGCGCCTGCCGCGCGAGCATCACCGTCATCGAAGGGAAGAACGTTAACCCGCCCTGACAGGAACGCTTCGAGCCGGTCTGTATTGAATGCAATTCGCGCGCTATTCGCGACTCCGTACCACAATTCAAAGGTAACAATCGACGGAACATACACCACGCCGCCCGCGCGCGAAACTGCCTGAAAACGTCCTCGCACCAACGAGTCTGTGTTCTTGATGAGAGCGATACACACGTTGGTATCGAGGAGATAATCCACGATTTACTCGAATATGCGCCGCTTGGGAGTCTTCGGCTGTTTGCGGCCTTCGGGCATAAATGGTTCGGAATTAAACTCATCGAGCTTACGAAACCACTCCTTGGTGTCTTCGATGATCGGTTCCAGCAACACACCCTGACCCACGCGCCGAATGCGCACCCGGTCGCCCTCGAAACGGAATTCTCGCGGCAATCTCACTGCCTGACTGCGGCCGTTCTGGAAGAGTTTGGCGATGTTCGTCTTTGGCACGTCGGGCATCCTCGCTCTGATGAAAGTATATATCAAGAGTATATATCAATTAATGTGATGTGGTCAAAAATTGCTAATTCCTCAATGTCTTCCCGGTCTTCAGCGTGTATTGAATCCTCTCCTGAGTCTTCTTCTCGCCGCACAAGGACTTGAATCCCTCACGTTCGAGATCTAGAACGTATTGCTCGCTCACCAGCGTTCCGGGCGTGACGTTGCCGCCGCACAGAACCTCGGCGATCTTCGAGCCCAGCTTCACTTCGTAGTCGGTGATGAAGTCGCCTTGGCGCATCATGTGGACACCCATCCTAAGCGTCGCCAGAAGATTCTCGCCCGGCGCTGGGATGTCCGTGCGAGGCACCGGCGGCTCATATCCGGCGCGCGCTAATTCGAGGGCGCGGGCCTTGGCGTCGGAGAGTACGCGCTCGCGGTTCATCGTGATGCGGTCGCTGTCGTTCAGAAAGCCGAGGCCGCGAGCCTCGTGCGCAGAAGTTGCAACCTTGGCCGTGGCAATGGTTTCAAACGCGCGCTTCATCGCCTCGAGCATTTCGATGGATCCGGCGAGAGCTTCACCGGAACTCTTGCCGTGCGCGGCGGCAGCGCCATCGACGGCGCGCAGCAGCATCTCTTTGCAGCCTCCGCCGCCGGGCAACAATCCGACGCCAACTTCAACCAGCCCCGTATAGAGCTCGGCGTGAGGTTGCCGCGCGGCGGCATGCAACGAAATTTCCGTGCCGCCACCCAGGCACAATCCGAAGGCTGAGACCACAAGTGGCTTGGGCGAAAATTTAATGGCCTGCGTCATGCCCTGAAATTGCCGAATGGCGAGATCCACGTCGTCCCACTCATCTTCCTGAACGCTCATGAGCAGCAGCATCAGATTGGCGCCGACGGAGAAATTGGTCGCATCATTCGTGATAACGAATGCGTCGAAGTTGTCGCCGGGTCCGCCGGGCTTGAGCGTTTGCAAAATCAAGCTGATGATATCGGACCCCAGCGAGTTCATCTTGCTATGGAACTCAATGCATCCCACGCCATCACCTAGATCGACTAGCGACGCTCCAGAATTTTTCTTCACCACTCCGTTAGACTTCTTTGCCACAGCGACCGACCACACGCCGGCTGGAACTTCAACCGTCTTCAAGTTTCCACTTGCCAGGTCGAAGTAAGCGCGCCCTGACGAAGCCTTGGGATCGTCTGCGTACCAAGACTTCTTGCCTGAAGCCAGCAACTTCTCGACATTCGCGGCCACAGGTCTGCCCTCTTTTTTCATCCGCGCTACGGTGGCTTCGATGCCAGCGGCATCCCACAATTCGAAGGGGCCGAGTTCCCAGTTGAACCCGAGCCGCATGGCGCGATCGATTTCAACAATCGAGTCCGAGATTTCAGGCACGCGGTTGGCGGAATAACTCCACAAATCACTCAAAGCCGCCCACAGAAATGCTCCCGCCTTGTCGCCCTTCTGCGGACCACTGCCCTCTAGACCGAGCAGCATGCGAGCCCGCGCACCCGTGTCTTCGATGTTCTTTGCCATATCGAGCGCGGCAAACTTCGGCTTCTGTCGCGGATGGTATTCGAGCGTCTTCCAGTCGAGGGCCAGGCGTTCGTCTTCTTTGCCTTCGGAACTTCTTACTTTCTTGTAAAACCCTCCCTTGGTTTTGTCGCCCAGCAACTTGCGTTCGAGCATCTGCGTGAAAAAACTGGGCAGGCGCAGATCGCAGCGTTCGTCGTGAACGTTTGCGGTCATGTTGCCAACCACGTGACCCAGAATGTCCAGCCCAACCAAATCGATGGTGCGGAACGTTGCCGACTTCGGCCATCCCACGGCTTGCCCGGTGAGCGCGTCGACTTCTTCGATGGTCAGGTCCAACTCCTGCATCAGGCGCATCACGTTCAACACAGAAAATGTGCCGATGCGGTTGGCGATGAAGTTGGGTGTGTCCTTGGCCAGGACGACGCCTTTGCCCAGGCGCACGTCGCAGAAGTGAGAAATCATATCGATCGCCGCAGGATCGGCCTCCGGCGTCGGAATAATCTCCAGCAGACGCATGTAGCGCGGCGGGTTGAAAAAGTGCGTTCCAAACCAGGCCCGCCGGAAGTCATCAGAAAATCCCTCCGCGATTTTTCCTACAGGCAGGCCGCTGGTGTTGGTAGTGATGATGGTGCCGGGCTTGCGAATGGCTTCGACTTTGCGAAGCAGCGTCCGCTTGATGTCAAGATTCTCCACGACGGCTTCGATGATCCAGTCGACTTCAGCCAGCTTTTTCAAATCGTCGTCAAAGTTGCCCACGGTGACGAAGCGGGCAAGCGAAGAATCCATGAACGCGGCGGGTTTGGATTTCTTCGCGGCATCAAGGCCCGCGGCCGCGATTTTATTTCGCGCCGCAGCATTGGCTCCCGGCGGAACATCTGGTGGAACGATATCGAGCAGATAACTCGGCACGCCGGCGTTAGCAAAATGTGCGGCAATGCGCGCGCCCATGGTTCCGGCGCCAAGTATTGCGACTTTATTAATGCGTTTCATCATTAGCCTCGACAGAAATCCTTCCCGGAATCGTGAACATGAATCACCAATCAACAATCAGTAATCAGCAATCGTTCGTCCTACGGCAGTGTATCCACTGCCCAGTCGTTCCTGCCAGTGTCCACAATCACAATGCTCGCGAATCGCCGGCGCGCATGATTCTTCGAAATGCCGACAAGGACGACGGGAAACTCATAGCGCCCGCGCTTCAACAGCTTGCCCCGGCCGATTTCATAAGCAGAAGAACCCGGGTTGGAAAAAAAATTCTCAAACACATCCGCCGTAGCTTTTTCCTTTGCGTGACGCGTCAGCAGTACCAATCCGTTTTCTGCATCCCCAGACTGCCAAGCCTGAAGAAAACGATCGGCGGCGCTAAGGGCTGAGACGTAGCCAGAATCCAAGCCGGCGGAAGGCTGAGTTTTCGCAGCTGAAGGCGAAACCAGCAAGAACAAGAGCAGCGGCACGCGCAGAATCAGCGACGGAAATCGAGCAAGGAAACTTGGAGGCAAACTTTCGCAAACAGGCATGAATTCATTATGCGGGATAAGTTTCTGAGATACCGAACTCCGACATACATAATCCGAATTCTACATTCCGCTAAGGATCAGCATGTGCTCTCACATACTGCAACGCCCGCCGGGCCATTTGTTTCTCCCCCGTAAACGCGAGCAGCCTCGGAGCATCTTCCAGCCGCACCCAGCGCGCACGCGCCACTTCGATGCGCATCTCCGCAGCAATGTCGTTGATGCGGCCGGAGCGGTAGCGCATCAGGTAGAAGCTGACAATCTTAAACACCCGCTGCCCGTCGCCCCAGGTTCGGGTGTAAATATATTTGCTGTCGGCAAGCTTGGTGACTGGCTCGGCGATCACTCCCGTCTCTTCGTAAACCTCGCGAACCGCAGTTTCAATCGCCTTTTCGCCCGGATCCACCAACCCCTTGGGCAGCGACAGCACTCGGCGTTGATGCCCGCTGGAGTGCCTCGCCCGATCTGTCTTGGCTCCAACAGTCTTCGCGCTCGTCACGCTGGCCCGCCCCGCTTCGGTGGGCGGTTCAATAGCCGCCATCCACCACTCTCCCTCCCGCTTCCGGATCACCACACCGCCGGCAGATATCTCCCGCACCATGAATGTAAGGTATCAGCCCTGTTCCGGCTCGTCATCCACTGGAGTGCAGTGGAGGCGGGCTCGCGCCAGCCCACCGCAACAAAACCTTCGCCATGCAAAATCTTTCATCTTGACGCGCGCATCCGTCTGCCTCAGCATACTCGTTCATGATCGGGCTTTAGCCCTCGGTTGTAGAGAAGGTTAGCTTGCCAGCTCGCCAAAGCGTGTGTTTTCAGGAAAAGGACCGCTATGATTCGAGTCGTTCCGAGAGATTTCCTTCCGTCAGGTCATGTGCAATTTCTGAAGTTCCCTCTGATTGCGGCGATGGTCGCCGCTTTGGCCTCCGGGTCAGCCCTGCCGGCAGCCGCTCAACAAGAAACCGTTCTGCACAACTTTGTCGCGTACTCCTCCGACGGCTACTATTCCTACGCGGGTGTGGTCTTCGACGCCGCCGGCAACCTGTTCGGGACCACCCGTAGCGGAGGATTAAACTCGTCCGGCACCGTTTTCGAGCTCTTGCCTGAGGTGGGCGGCGGGTACAAGGAAAAAATCGTGCACAACTTTGCCCTTCTGGGTGGCGTTTTTCCCGAGGCCGGCTTGATCATCGATTCCTCCGGGAACCTCTATGGGACCACTGTACTTGGCGGCTCGCTCGAATGTGACCGCAATGGTTGCGGAACCGTATTCGAGTTGCTACCCGAGGCTGGCGGACAGTGGACGGAACAGGTTCTCTATACCTTCAACGGCGACGGCGCGGACGGCGTCAACCCGGTCGCAGGCCTAGCCCTCGATCAGGCGGGCAATTTGTATGGCACGACGGAGTTCGGCGGTCTTTACGGATCGGGGACGGTGTTTGAACTCTCACCACAGGCTGGAGGGAACTGGACCGAGACGATCCTTCATAACTTCCACTATGACGGCAAAACATATTTTGACGGGAGCGATCCCGTCGCCGGGGTTACATTCGACTCTTCCGGCAACCTCTACGGAACAACTTCAGGCGGGGGCACACACAACCGCGGCGCGGTATTTGAGATGGAGCCGGTCGAGGGCGGCGGCTGGGATGAAAGTGTGATTTACTCATTTGCGGAAACAGTGGGGGATGGTTTCGACCCGGCTGCTGCCGTTGTCTTGGATTCAGCCGGCAATCTCTACGGAACAACTTCCGGGGGCGGCGCGTACGGATTCGGGACAGTATTTGAGCTAACGCGTGAAACGGATTGGAGTGAGAATATACTCCACAGTTTTAATAAGGACGCGTCGGACGGAGCCGGCCCGGAAGCCGCACTCACATTCGATGCTCAGGGCAACCTGTGGGGCACGACGGTCTCAGGCGGTGCCATCATCGGTGCGATTCAACCCAAGCAACCTGAGCCGGGTACGGTATTCGAATTGACGCCGACCTCTGACGGCCAGTGGACCGAGACTTTTCTGTTCCCCCTAAAAGGTGGCTCTTTCCCCTTGAGTAACATAGTGTTCGACGCATCGGGCAATCTATACGGCACAACGAACGCCGGAGGCACCCGCGGTGGGGGCATCGTATTTGAGATCACACCCTGAAGTTAGTTTTCGTTTCCTTGAGTGAAGCCATACTCCCGTAACCACCGTAGCGGCCCAACGTAACTTCATGTAGCACCAAAGTGGACTGCACCATTTCTTGGAAAAGTGGCATCCTAGGGATGATTAGTGAGGAGTTCCGGCGAGCCGGGAACTGGGGGTTCCGGTGAAAAGTCTCGGCAAGATTATCCGGTCCGTGCAGGCTTTCGGCCGGGAATTGTCTCGCAAAGGGGTTGCGGTTGAGCCCAGATTCCCCACAATCGGCGTGGCTCTCGGCGGAGGCTTCGCGCGTGGCATGGCCCACATCGGAGTCCTCAAAATTCTCGAAGAAGAAGGAATTCCAGTTCGCCTCGTCGCGGGTACCAGCGTTGGCGCGCTGATTGGAGCGTCTTACTGCAGCGGGCTTTCCCTTGAGGATCTCGAGAAAGTTGCGCACTCCTGCCGCTTCACTACCTTCGCCCGCTGGACGGTCTCACGTTACGGCTTAGCTTCCAACGATCGCATGGTGTCGTTCCTCACCCATACATTAAAGGTGAAGACGTTCGAAGAACTCCGCATTCCCCTCGGCGTTACCGCGACCGATTTCAATAGCGGCGAAGGCATCGTCTTTCATTCCGGTTCGATCATCGATCCCGTGCGCGCCAGTTGCGCCTATCCCGGAATGTTTTTGCCGATTGAGATTCGCGGCCGCTATCTAGTGGATGGAATGCTTTCGCATCCCGTGCCCACGCGTCCACTGCGCGACATGGGCGCAGAGCGAGTGCTGGCCGTGCACTTGAAAGGCACATGGGCCAAAGGCGGAGCGCCGCGCCATTTTTTTGATGTGATCGGACAATCATTCGCCATCGCGCAGGATGCAATGGCCAGCGTATGGCGAAGCGCTGCCGATGTTGTCGTCGAGCCCGATGTGGCCGGCTTTGCCTACGACGACTTCAAGCGCGCCGGCGAACTGATCAAAGCCGGCGAATTTGCGATGAGGCAGGCGATGCCGCAAGTGCGCAAGTGGCTCGAAGCCCCGGCAGAAGCGGCAGTCCCGGCGCGAGTTCCATCGAAAATACGTCGCACAGCGCCACGCCCCGTACCCATGCCGGCGGACTGATTGAAAGACCGAAACGAAAGTGTCTCGATTCCCCGGCGCTCTACTGGTAAGACTGCACCGCAGTTGCAACTTCTGCCCGCGCATAATTTTCGAATGAAGGCGGTCGAGCCGCCGGGTAAAGGGGCACTGTGGCCTGAACGGTTGTCCCGCCGGCGCTCGACTCTATTTCGAGCCTGCCAGTCAGCTCGTTCATACGTTCGCGCATCCCCGCCAGCCCAACTCCCGATTCGGCACCTGTTTGGCGAAGCAGAGCCAGGCGCTCGGCGGAAATGCCTCGCCCGGAATCTTGTATCTTCAGGATTACCACTTCGGGCTTCTGCTGAAAGACGACTGTCACGGCGGTCGCACCCGAGTGCCGGTGCACGTTGGTGAGACATTCCTGTAGAACACGGAAAAGAGCGAGTTCAATGTTCCTCGGCAGCCGGACGCCTGTAGGGAAATCCGCGCTCACGTCGATGCCGCTTCGCTTCGCAAATCCCTCAACGTACCACTCGGCTGCGCAAGCGAAACCTACCTCATCCAAAAGCGGCGGATGCAGCAGGTAGGACATTGTGCGAATTTCCCGAATCGCCTGATCCGCCAACGCTCTTACCTGGGCGACAATGGCGCGTTCGGACGAATCCGGCTGACTGCTTGCTTCAAGAAACGAAACATTTATCTTGAGCGCGGCCAGCGTTTGTCCAGTGCTATCGTGCAGATCGCGCGCGAGCTTCCGCCTTTCTTCATCCTGCACCTTAAGCAGGCGTTGGGAAAGGATTTGAAGTTCTGCCGTGCGTTGCAAAACTAACGACTCAAGTTCGGCGTGTTCGAGTGCCATTTCTTTGGAGCGCTTTGTAAGTATCCACATATTAAAGTCCTCTGGGAGCGGCTAGACGACACTGGGGGTTTTCTTTTAGTGTTTATCCATAATGCTCCGCTTCGATTCCGAATACTGTTCAAAATTGCTCACGCCCGCGCAAGCGTGGCGGGCTGCGACGCACTGAGATGCTCGTGTGGGGACACCCGCCTCTCGGCTGTCCGTCGAGCGAAGCGAGCCGGTTTCGTTGACTTGCCCATCTCACCCACGTAAGATTCCGCAGTGATCGGACAAACCATCTCGCACTATCGAGTGATCGAAAAGCTCGGTGGTGGCGGCATGGGCGTAGTCTACAAGGCCGAAGACATCAAGCTTCGCCGCTTCGTAGCCCTGAAATTCCTGCCCGACGAAATAGCCAAAGATCCTCAGGCGCTGGCCCGTTTCCAGCGCGAAGCGCAAGCCGCCAGCGCACTGAACCACCCCAACATCTGCACCATCTATGAAATTGATGAGCACGACGGCGAAGCCTTCATCGCCATGGAGTTTCTCGATGGTTTGACCCTGAAGCATGCCATCGGATCGCAACCACTCAATACTGACACTCTGATTCCATTGGCCATCGAGATCGCCGACGCGCTCGACGCAGCCCACGCCGAAGGCATCGTTCACCGCGACATTAAGCCGGCAAACATTTTTGTCACCAAGCGCGGCCACGCCAAGATCCTCGACTTCGGACTCGCGAAAGTAATGGCGCCCGGTTCCTCCAACCAAAACGTCGGCGCCACTCAAACCATGGACGCAGCCCACCTCACCAGCCCCGGCACAATGTTAGGCACCGTCAGTTATATGTCGCCCGAGCAGGTGCGCGGCCGCGAACTTGACGCCCGCTCCGATCTGTTTTCTTTTGGTGCAGTCCTCTACGAAATGGCGACAGCCGATGTGCCCTTTCACGGAGAGAGCCCCGCGGTAATCTGCGAAGCCATCATGAATCGCGCGCCAGTCGCAGTCGTGCGACTGAATCGCGAAGTCCCTGCGAGGCTCGAGGACATCATCAACAAAGCTCTCGAGAAAGATGGCAACCTGCGCTACCAGCACGCCTCTGAAATGCGCAGCGACTTGCAACGCCTGAAGCGCGACACCGAGTCAGGACGAATGCCTCTTCCACAGGACACGGGAAGCGTGCAATTGCCCGCCGCCGCAGCTCCCAGCAGTTCGGGTCAACGTAGCGCCGTAAGTTCCGCAAGCGCCGTGGGCGCAACCGCGCCTCCTGAAAAGAAAACTTCCTACAAGACACTCATCGCGATCGTTGTCGCAGTCGCAGTGATGGGTCTCGCAGCGGTCTTCTGGTTCATCAAACAGCGCCCCGCGCCCGTCGCCAGCACATCGTCCCAGAAAACCGTCGCCGTGCTGCCTTTGCAAAACCTGGGAGCCGACAAGGATCTCGATTTCCTGCGCCTCGGCCTCGCCGATGAAATCGCCACGTCGCTCAGCTACGTCGGTTCGCTGACCATCCGTCCATTCGCGACTACCAGCAAGTTCGACTCGCCCACGCAAGACTTGCAGGAGGCCGGCCGCGCCATGCACGTCACCGACGTAGTTACTGGCCACTTTCTAAAGGAAGGCTCGCAACTGCAGATCACGCTGGAAGCAGTCGACGTCGAGAACAACCGCACGCTGTGGCGCGACACCATGACCGTAGCCGCGCCGGACATGATTGCCATGCACGGCCAGATTACGGCGAAAGTTCGTCAAGGACTCGTCCCCGCTCTAGGCGCAGGAACGAATTCCGCGGAAGCCGGCACTCGCCCTAAGAACGAAGAAGCTTACGACCTTTATCTCCGCAGCATCGCTCTGCCGCACGATCCTCTTCCCAACAAAGATGCCATTGCGATGCTAGAGCGCGCCGTCGGCCTCGACCCAACCTACGCGCCCGCGTGGCATGTCCTGGGACATCGCTATTACTACGATTCGCAATATTCGGATGGCGGCGAGACATCTTTTCAGCGCTCAAACAGCGCGCTGGAACGCGCTGTAGCACTAGACCCGAATCTCGTCGGCGCGGCCGGTCAACTCATCAACAACGGGGTCGAGCGAGGGGAACTCGTAAAAGCCTACCGCGATGCGAAGGCGCTGGTGGAGCGCCATCCCGAAAGTGCTAGCGCACACTTCACCCTGGGTTATGTCCTGCGCTACGGCGGAATGCTGGAGGAGTCCGCGCACGAGTGTAATACCGCCTTGGCTCTCGATGCCGGGGACTATGGGCTTCGGTCGTGTTCCATCACCTTCGAAGAAATTGGAAACTACTCCAGATCCCTGGACTTTCTCCAGCCCGATATGGGCTCGCAGTGGGCCACGGCTAACCTTGTGAGTCATTACATGCGCACCGGCAATTTGGCGCAGGCGCGCGAAATGTCTGAGAAACTCGGCGACGGTTTCCGCAACAGGCTCACCAAGGCATGTCTTAATCACGCGCCTTCATCAGAGGTGGAGAGCATTGCGAAACAGCAAGCGCCGGAAATTTTGGCCAATCCCGATTCTGAGAATAGGTTCACCGCCGGCGCCGTCTTTGCTTTCTGTGGGCAGAAAGACATCGCTTTGCAGTTGCTGAAGAGCGGCGTGGCGGGCAAATATTGCGCCTACACCGAGATGCAGAACGACCCTATTCTCGCCAACCTCAGAGGCACCCCGGAGTTCGCCGAAATACTCTCGGCCGCGAAAAAATGCCAGGCGGATTTTATCGCTGAGAGATCGCAAGCTGGGCAGTGAGTGTAACCTTAGCGGTCAAAACGTGAAACGCTAGTTTCGCCGTTTGACAGCCCACTGCGGAATTTTGCAATTGCGGCACAACGTATCGTGGAAAGATGTAGATCCAAATTATTATTGATGAGCTCTTCCATTTCATTTCGACCGCTTGGCCGATCTGACTTTCCTCTCCTTCAACAATGGATGTCCGCTCCCCACGTGTCTGCGTGGTGGCATGAGAGCCTCGATCTTGAGAGTGTTAACCTGAAATACGGACCAAGAGTTGATGGCATTGAGCCGACACGCGTTTTCGTGATCGAGCACACAAAACGCCCACTAGGCTGGATTCAGTGGTATCTCTGGTCGGATTATCCAGAGCATGCGCAACAACTGGGGGCCGAACCCGCGTCGGCTGGCATTGACCTGGCAATTGGGGAACTGGCGATGACGGGCTTGGGATTGGGGCCAGTTGCAATTCTGGAGTTCCTGAGGCAAATCGTCTTTGCAGAGCCTCGCGTGAACGCTGTGATCACCGATCCTGAGGAGAATAACCTCAGATCATTGCATGCCTTCAAGAAGGCAGGGTTCACTTTCGCGAACACGGTTCAACTCGCGGGCGAACACTTCCAGCGGAGAGTTGTGCGCACGGATCGCACAGGCTTGGATCGCACATAGACCTCGTGTCGAGAGTTGCAAGGCATGGTTATTCCTGCAAGCCATACTCACTGGTTGAAAATTGTTCCAGAACAGCGGCGAGATATCGGCTCTGCGGGACCGTAGGCGTATCATCCGAATAACAAAATAAAGCTGTTGAGAATGGAGTTAAGAAATGTCCCAGTCCATCGACTGGCCGCCGCCGCGTTCGGGGCAGCCTAGCCGTCGCCGCCCGCGCTTAATTTTCGTACTCGTCGTGCTTGCCATTATTTTTTTCGGTGGTCGTGCCTCGTTGTCGTATTACGTGGACCTGCTCTGGTTTAGATCGCTCGGCTACGGCGACGTCTTCTTCAAGACACTGAATCTTCGGTGGGAAGTCTTCCTAGCTTTTGCAGCAGCCACGTTGGTCATTTTGTACGGATCATTCATGGCCCTGAAGCGGGCACACCTGCCCGATCTGCCGGATGGTCATACGATTCTTATCGGCGGAAAGCCAGTGCGGCTCCCGGTCGAGCCCGTTCTGCGCACCATTGCACTCATCTTTTCGCTCGTCGTAGCGCTGGCAACGGGCGCCGCAATCAGTGGGGAGTGGGCCACGCTCGCGCTCTTTTGGCACATGCCTCCAGCTGCGAGCAACGTAGAGGATCCGATTTTCGGCAAGCCGCTGAACTTTTTTCTGTTTGCCCTGCCCGCGTGGCAACTTCTTCTCGGCTGGCTGCTCACACTGTCGGTGATCACCTGCATTCTCGCCGTTCTCTTTGTCCTTATCACTGGCGGAGCGCGCGCGATCACCGGCCGCCTCAGCCGACAAGTCACGTTGCCTTGGCGCGGCTTGTCAATCACATTTGCATTTCTTTTGGTGATCGTTGCCGCGCGCGTCTACGTGGGCCGCTTCGAGCAATTGCTCGAGGATCATACGATCTTCGGCGGCGTCACCTATACGGATGCGCACGTCACGCTCACCGGGTTGCTCGTGGTATGCGTCGCACTGCTGCTCGGGGCGGCGATCGCAATCGTCAACGCTCTGCGAGTGCCGCAGGGACGGTGGCTGATTGCCGCGATACTTCCGGCCGCGGTCTGTTACATCGCGGTTCAAGGCATTGCATGGTACGTAAGCAGCTTCGTCGTGAAACCCAATGAACTGGTTCGCGAGAGACCTTATATTGTGTTCAACACCGAAATGACGCGACAGGCCTACGGCCTAAACCGTATGATGCAGCGCGAATTTCCCGCGGAGACAACCATCGAGGCCGCGGACCCGGCTAATAATCAGGCCACGCTGCAGAATATCCGGCTGTGGGATTGGCACGCGCTGCAGGACACGCTGCGCCAGATTCAGGAAATCCGAACTTACTATGACTTCCCAGATATCGATATAGATCGATACAACATTGACGGCACAAATCGCGAGGTCATGCTCGCCGCTCGCGAACTGAACGTCGACAAACTGCCGGAGAGCAGCCGCAATTGGATCAACGAAAAACTGATCTACACTCACGGCTACGGCATCACGATGAATCCGGTGAATGGATTTACTGCTGAGGGATTGCCGAAGCTGATGTTGAGCAACATGCCCGTCCAGAGCACGGTGCAGGGATTGAACGTGACGCGGCCGGAGGTTTATTTTGGCGAGTTGACGAACACTGATGTGTATGTGAAGACGCGGCAGAAGGAATTCAATTATCCGCAGGGCGAGAGCAACAACCTCACATCGTATGAAGGCGATGGCGGAATTGTGATTGGCGGTTTCCTGCGGCGTTTGATTATTGCTCTCGATCAGGATGACCTTGCGAAGCTGCCATTCAGCGATGACGTGAACAAGGATAGCCGGCTGCTGATGCGGCGCAATATTCGCGAGCGCGTCGCGGCATTGGCACCGTTTCTGACATTCGATCCGGATGCGTATATCGTGCTCGGTGACGATGGCCGGCTTTCTTGGATCATGGATGCGTTCACGGTTTCAGACAGCTATCCTTACTCCACGCATTATCGCCTCAATGACAATTCGATCAACTACATGCGGAACAGCGTAAAAGTGGTGATCGACGCTTACAACGGCACGACCACGTTTTACGTATTCGATCCGGAAGATCCGATCATTGCGGCCTACCGAGGAATTTTCCCCAGTCTCTTTAAGGATGCGGCGCTGATGCCTGCGGGGCTTCGCAAGCATGTGCGCTACCCTGAGTTGCTGCTCAAACTGCAGGCGGAAGTATACGGGCTGTATCACATGATGGATCCGGAGGCGTTTTATAACCGTGAAGATTTGTGGACCGTTGCCACTGAAGTTGGTATGGGCGAAGGAGGTACGCAAACTACGCAGTCGATGCAGCCGAACTTTGTGCTGATGAAGTTGCCGGGCGAAACCGGCGAGGAGTTTGTTGAGATACTCCCGTTCACGCCCGCGAACCGGAATAATCTGATCGGTTGGATTGCCGGGCGCAGCGACGGAAGCGCATATGGTACGTCGGTGGTCTACAACTTTCCCAAAACCAAGCTGGTCGACGGACCACTGCAGATCGAGGCGCGGATCGATCAGAATGCGCAACTCTCTGGACAGTTGACGTTGTGGAATCAGCAGGGGTCGCATGTGCGGCGCGGCACTCTGCTGGTAATTCCCTCCGGGCGCGCGCTTTTATACGCGGAGCCAATTTACCTGCAGGCTGAGCGAAGTCCGATGCCGGAGTTGAGGTTGGTGGTGCTCGCGTTGCAGGATAAGCTCGCTTACGGACCGACCTTCGAGTCGGCGATGGCGTCGCTTTTTGGGGGAACGGTCTCGTCCTTGACGGCGTCGGCGTCGGCGAGCAACGCTGTCGAGTCGCCGCGAAATATACCCGCATCTGCCGCATCGCCTCAGCCAGCGGGGGATCTCAATGCCCTCATCGCGGAAGCTGCCAAAGACTTTGCCGACTACCAGCGCCTCACTGCGGAAGGCAAGCTCGGCGAGGCCGGACAGAAGTTGGAAGAGTTGAAGCGCGCGCTCGACAAGCTGAATGCGCGGCAAAAATAATTCGACGGCGTCGCTGCGAGTGTGCCCTGCGCGAATGTTCGATTTTGCATCCGCAATTTGCTGGGACGAAGAAGTGGGCTGCCTATATTATTGTCGAATACATGTTGCACTGTTCGGCGGTTCATCTTCGTGACTGCCCAGATAAGAAAGGACTAATAGAGTGGCTCTGATTAAGACTTCAAACCCTGCGTTGAATGTAAATAGTTTCCGCGTTGACGGGGCGGTATCTGGCGAGGCCATGACCTTGACGGGCACCGTCAATAAGACAGGGATTCTGCTGATTTGCGTGGTCGCCACTGCGGCCTGGAGTTGGAGCCGGTTCTTCCACGCGCCTGCTTCCGAGACAGTGTTGCCGATGGTGGGGATTGGGGCAATCGGAGGATTTATTTTCGCGCTGGTGACGATCTTCAAGAAAGAATGGTCTCCAGTTACGGCTCCGATTTATGCGCTGCTGGAAGGGCTGGCTCTCGGCGGAATTTCCGCGATGTTCGAGCTGCGCTATCACGGGATCGCAATTCAGGCAGTTGGCCTGACCTTTGGAACTCTGTTGGTTCTTCTGATCGCCTACCACTCGGGATTGATTCGAGTGACCGAGAAGTTCAAGCTGGGCGTGGTCGCAGCTACCGGTGGTATTGCGGTTCTCTATCTGATTGAATTCGTGCTCGGTTTTTTTGGTGTCCACTTCGCTGCCATCAACGGTTCCGGATTGCTCGGGATCGGATTCAGTGTGGTGGTTGTGATTGTCGCCGCTTTGAACCTCATCCTCGATTTCGACTTTATCGAAAGTGGCGTTGCCGCCGGCGCTCCCAAGTACATGGAATGGTACGGTGCGTTTGGCCTGATGGTCACTTTGATCTGGCTTTATCTGGAGATTTTGCGCCTGCTGGCCAAGATCAACAGCCGTAGATAACCGGCGCGGTTATTCTCGTGCAGCCACGACAGCTCACCGACATCAGTCAGAAGAACGAATCGGAAGCGGGTGGATCCGGGAAAAACTTGATCGCTCCACTATTTCTCTTCGAAGTTGCCCGTCTGCAGGGAAAGGTAGCGTTCATAGCCCACTTCTTTGATTTGGTGAAGTTGGGCTTCGAGCCAATCCACATGGTCCTCTTCATCCTTGAGCAGCTTCACCAGCAGATCTCGGCTGCCATTGTCCTTTTCCTGGGTTGCGATCTGCACAGCGGCGTTGTATTGCTTCACCGCACCGAGCTCGAGATCTAGATCACTCTCAATCATGTGGCGCACAGTTCCGCCGACGGTCAGCTTCAGAGGTTCCATGGAAGGTGTTCCATCGAGAAAAAGGATTCTCTCAATCAGCACTTCGGCGTGCTTCATTTCGTCGATAGATTGCTTCTTGATGTAGTCGGCGATTTTTTTGTATCCCCAGTTTTCACACATCTCCGCGTGCAGAAAATATTGGTTGATTGCGGTTAACTCTTCGCGCAGAGCGTCGTTCAATTCTTTTAGTACTTTTGGATTACCTTTCATCCTCGCCTCTTCCTAGCACAGCGAGTCTACTCTATTTCGAGGGCTTGCTTTACAGTCAAAGCAGGTTGGGACTAGATTTTAGTGTCGGCGAGTTTGACCTTGGAGCTGCACCTTGCAACCCTCTATTGATCGCGGTGAGCCCGCAACCTCTCTTTCGGCCAAAGCTATGGCCGATGCCATTCTTTCTTCGGACCTGCTGGAAACTCTTCCGGATGCCACCGTAGCCGTGGATCTCGATGGAACTATTGTTCAGGTCAACTCTCAGGCACAAGAGTTATTCGGCTATGAGCGCGAGGAATTGATTGGCCGTAAAGTCGAAATGCTTGTTCCCGATCGCTATCGTGGCCAGCATCATCATCATCGCGAGGAGTTCGCGGAGGCTCCGAAGACGCGGCGCATGGGAGCGGAACTGGATCTCCATGGTAGACGGCGTAATGGTTCGGAATTTCCCGTCGAAATCAGCTTGAGTCCCGTCTCCACGGGAAAAGGAGCGTTGGTGTTGAGTGCGATTCGCGACATCGGCGATCGCAAGAGAATCGAAGAAGAGCTGCGCCGGGCGAATGAAGAGCTGCATCGCAGATCGGCCGAGCAGCTTGGAGAATATCGCTCCAGGCTGGCCTTGATTATTGATTCTTCCGACGACGCGATTCTTAGCAAAGACTTGAACGGCTTTATTACGAGTTGGAATAAAGGAGCCGAGCGCATCTATGGGTACGCGCCCAAAGAGGCGATCGGAAAGCACATCTCGATGTTGACGCCGGGTGATCGTCCGGACGAAGTCCCGAAGATTCTCGAAAAAATCGCGGGAGGCGAAAGCATCGAGCATTACGAAGCGGTGCGAGTAGCCAAAGATGGGAGTCGGCTGGATGTTTCTATTTCCGTATCTCCCTTGCGCAATGCCGCCGATGAGATCACGGGAGCGTCAGTGATCGCGCGCGACATCACCGGTCAGAAACGCGCTGAGGGCCAGTTGCGGCAGGCTCAGAAGATGGAAGCGATCGGGCGGCTGGCGGGTGGAGTGGCGCACGATTTCAACAACATCCTTGGGATCATCAACGCATGTGCGGAATTCTTGCGCGACCGCATCGATTCCGCCGCCGAACCATCGATCTATATCGAGAACATCAGGAAGGCGATCGAGCGCGGCACTTCGCTGACGAAGCAGATGCTTGCCTTTAGCCGGACGTCGGCGATTCAGCCTCGCATTCTCGATCTGAATGAGCGGTTGAGGGAGATCAGCAAGCTGCTGCGCCCGCTGCTGGGAGACGATGTTGAGATTCTCATTGTGCCCAGGTCAGCCTCGGCGGTGGTCGAGGCCGACCCTGGCCAGCTCGACCAGATCGTGGTGAATCTCGCGGTGAATGCGCGTGATGCCATGCCTCGCGGAGGTAAGTTCATTCTCGAAACCAGCGCGGTAAAGCTTGATGAGACTTTTGCCGAGCAGCAGCAAGCGATGACGCCGGGAAAATACGTCATGCTTGCGGTCAGCGACACGGGCACCGGCATGGACGAAGCTACAGTATCGCGAATCTTCGAGCCTTTCTTCACCACCAAGCAGGCGGGCAAGGGAACTGGATTGGGTCTGGCCACGGTGTATGGCATCGTCAAGCAGAGCTCGGGACACATTATGGTTTACAGCGAACTTGGGCAGGGGACGACATTTAAGATCTATCTTCCCAGCGCCGAGCACAAGATCGGCATCGCAGCCAATGCCGAAGAGGAGACGGTGAGTCCGAAACGGCAGGGGACTACGATTCTGCTGGTGGAGGACGACGAGATCATGCGTGGCTTGACTCGCAAACTTCTTGAGGAGCATGGATACGCTGTAGTTGAGGCGGACGATGGGAAGACCGCGCTGGCGGCGATCGAGTCTCATCCCGGACCGATTGATTTGTTGGTGACCGATGTGGTGATGCGGCACATGAGCGGTCCGGAGTTGGCCGAGCGCCTGGCTGCATCTCACCCCACTCTGAAAGTTGTGTACATGTCAGGCTACACGGGCGAACTGATGGCGAATCGCGAAGTGTTGAAACCCGGCGTGACTCTGTTGGAAAAGCCCTTTAGCCGGACCGCCCTCTTGAACATCATCCACACGACACTGGGATGAAGGAATCGTCCCTTTAGCGACCCAAGGTCAGTGCCCTGCGACCCGCCAACTGGTGATGGGGATCACACAAGGGGGTGTGGGAAAGCACGCAGTTTGGCGCTTCCCGAAATTGAGCGGCAATTCCCCCATCCCCACCCAAATCAGTTTAAGAGATTTGGTTTGTGATACTTAGAAGTATTTTGCCGACTTTCATAAAGACCGAAAAGTAATGGTTATGGAGTTGCCCTAGTAGAGGCTGAAAGCGGAGGCACAACATGGCCACACACATCGTAGGCAACGACGTCCGGAAGCCCGCAGCCAACAAATCCTTTGGCGAACTTCCATTTGGCGATCTTCCAGCAGTTGTAGCCGACGCTTTGGAGAAAGAAGCGATTACCACGACTTACCCCACGGGCGCAGTGCTGTTCGCCGAGGGGCAGGCTCCGCGGGGAGTGTTCATCGTGCGGCGAGGGCGAGTAAAGCTCTCCATTTGTGGCAGCGACGGCAAGACGCTCATTTTGCGAATGGTCGAGGCCGGTGATCCGTTAGGAGTCGCCGCTGTAGTTTCCGGGCGCTCGTACGAAGCCACAGCCGAGACTCAGGAGCCGAGCGAGATCAGCTTCCTGCGACAATGCGATTTGCTGCGCCTGATGCGAATGAACGGCGAGCTGGCGCTGTGGGTAACGCAGCACATTAGCGCGGACTATGCTTCGACTTGCCGCGAAATCCGTGACCTCATCCTCTCTGACTCCGCCAGCGAAAAACTTGCTCGCTTGCTCATGGGATGGCTCGACCAGAACGCTGCAGCAAAAAATCCAACCCAGGTGAAGATGGCCCTCACTCATGAAGAGATCGGGCAGATGATCGGCACTTCGCGAGAGACGGTCAGCCGTCTGTTCGCGGGTTTCAAGAAGCAACGGATCATCCAGCAGAGCGGTTCGACATTGGTGATTCCCAATCGCGTCGCTCTGGCATCCCTGATCACAGCGTAGAACCCGCACGGATTGGAGACAGACGTCGACTCAGGGGTCCTCCAGGACACACCGAGAGGAATTTTCTTCCCCGAGCTGACACAATCCGCATCTAAGCTAGAAGTCGTCGAAGTGAGTGCGGAACTCCCGACGGCGCGCTATTCCACCAGCCGCACTTGCGAGATTCGGATGAATCGAGCGACTGTTCAAGTCGATCGCTCCCATTCATGTCCGCGCGAGAAGCAACGCGTTGAACGGCTCGCGTGTTCTTGCCGACAAATTTGTGGCCCGCCGCCAGGGACACGTAAACCCACTCTCGAGCCAACTTTCAGACGAGAAACTCTTCGAATCGCGCTGTGTCACAAACGGATGTGACAAGCATCACAGTGGCCGATTCCGCCCTCGCCCATAATGAGAGTCGTCTCATTGGGCAGAACTAAATCATCGTTGGATCTTGTCACAGCGAGACCCCGACATTTACAGGAGATTTTCATGGCTGCGAACGCGATCGAAACCCCCGAACTCAAACTGGTTGCGGAAAAAACGACGATGGACGGCAAGATCGCCGAGCTGCGTCGCAAGCGCGCGAAGATCGAGTTAGGTGGGGGCAAGCAGCGGATCGAAAAGCATCACGCGGCCGGCCTGCTCACGGCTCGCGAGCGCGTGGAGAAGCTCGTTGACCCGGAAAGCTTCCAGGAGATTGGTGCTTTCGCCAAGCATCGTTCCACTTACTTCGGCATGGCGGATAAAGATTTGCCCGCGGATGGAGTGGTCACAGGGTGTGCAACGGTGGATGGCCGCCTGGTTCATTTGGCCAGCCAGGACTTTACCGTGGCCGGCGGCGCGGCTGGAGAAGTGCACTGCGCCAAGATCACAGAGATGATGCAGCTTTCGCTGAAGACCGGCAGCCCGTTCGTCTTCATTAATGATTCCGGCGGGGCGCGAGTGCAGGAAGGAATCGACAGCCTGGCCGGGTACGCGACTGTTTTTTACAACAACACTTTGCTGTCGGGCTTGGTTCCGCAAATTTCGATTATCTGCGGCCCTTGCGCGGGTGGCGCGGCGTACAGCCCAGCGCTGACGGATTTCATTATTCAGACCAAGAAAGGGCGGATGTTCATCACCGGGCCCTCGGTCATCAAGCAGGTGACGGGCGAGGTGGTGACTTCCGAACAGTTGGGTGGGCCCGCGGCGCAAATGAACCGCTCGGGCGTAGTCCACCTGATCGCGGAAGACGATGCTGGAGCGTTGGATCTATGCCGTCGCCTGTTGAGTTTTTTGCCGTCGAACAATCTGGAGGAAGCCCCCCGGTTGCCTTACAACCTCCCACGAGAGAGTGACCCTGCACTCAATCATTTGGTTCCGGTAGACGCGAAAGTCGCCTATGACGTGCGTACAGTGATTTCGCGCGTGCTCGATTATCAGGACTTTTTCGAGATCCAGCCGGGTTTTGCCGCGAATGTGGTCATTGGCTTCGGCCGTATCCAGGGGCGCTCCGTCGGCATCGTGGCCAACCAGCCAAACGTGCTGGCGGGCGTTCTCGATATTGATGCGTCGGATAAAGTGGCCCGGTTCGTACGCTTCTGCAACGCTTTCAATACGCCTCTGGTTACGTTTGTGGATACGCCGGGGTTTCTGCCGGGCATCGAGCAAGAATACGGGGGCATTATTCGACACGGCGCGAAGATGCTCTTCGCCTACTCGGCTGCGACGGTCCCAAAAATAACGATCATCCTGCGCAAGGCCTACGGCGGCGCATACATCGCGATGTGCAGCAAAGAGTTGGGAGCCGATCGCGTAGTGGCTTGGCCGACAGCGGAGATCGCGGTGATGGGCGCCGAAGGCGCCGCGGAAATCGTCTTCCGCCATGAGATCGACGCCGCGGAAAACCAAGTAGAGCGCCGCAAAGAACTCATTGAGCTTTACCGCAGCACCTTTGCGAATCCATATGTGTCGGCCGGGCGGCGCCTTGTAGACGACGTGATCGAGCCTGCCGAGACCACGAAATATCTGGCGCAGGCTCTGGCCGCCGTGAGTTCGAAACGAGAACTTCGTCCACCGAAGAAGCACGGCTTGATTCCGCTTTAGGAAGCGGGTTGACATTATGTACTTGCTTACTACAGCGATCGTTATCGTCGCATGCCTGGCGGTGTTCGTGGGCTTACGGCGCACGCTCAAGCGCATGTCCGCGGAATTTCGCCTCGAGTTTCAACGGCAGGTAGATTCGCTTGCTGCAAGAGTCGCGGTTCTCGAGCACGAGGTCGATGCGCCGGCTGTTCCCGCAGCTCTATCAGCGACAGAGGCGCAGGCGGCCGATGAGATCACGCCCGAGACCTTGGCGACGATTGCAGAAACCGTCGCAGCCTTGCTCGGCAGAAAAGTGCAGATTCGCTCGGTAAAAATCCTGCCGGCACCGGACGCAATCGCGAACCCCTGGGCACAGCGCGGGCGCGCCATCGTGCAGGCTTCCCACGACTTCTCTCAGAGGAGCCGGCCGTGAAAGTGCAAATTGTAATCGGCGGAAAGGCTTATGAAGTTGAGGTCGATGTCGAAGGTGGAGAAGATCAGCTCGGAGTACCCGGCCATCTTCCGGCGGGAGCGGCGACTATTCAGTCCACGCGAGTTCCCACTGCGCCTCGACCACACTCTCCTTCAGACGTGGATGGTGATGAATCGAGAGTGTGCCGGAGTCCGGTGGCTGGAATCGTCGTGCGCGTCTGCGTGAAGGCTGGAGATGAACTGCAGTTGGATGCTTTGCTCGTGATTCTGGAAGCCATGAAGATGGAAACCAGCGTGACGGCGCCGATTGCGGGCAAGGTGAAATCTGTGAAAGTGGCGGCCGGAGAAGCGGTCAAACTCAACCAGATACTGGTCGAATTCGAATAGCGGATCGGCGCAGTTGTAAAGGACAAGCTTATGTTACTCAAACCGTTCGTGATAAATCGCTATGGCCGGATGGTATTTCCCTGCAACTTTTTTCCGGAGATGGATTTCTCCGTGTTTCAGACGCTCGCCCAGTTTAATGCCGTCATCCGGCGAGACTTCGGGGAGAAAGCTCCGACGGAAACGGAAATCGTGGGGCGCGTGCAAGCGGCGGATTACAAGAACCGCTACGAAATCTGCCGCGATATGGCGCTGAGCCTGTTCTGGACCCAACGCTACGTTCTCACCATGTATGAGAAACACCCGACGCGCTGGGCAGACTTGCCGCGTCATCGCAACGACGTCTTCCTGCCGGTTTACAAACCGCGTAACGCGGCTGGGATGTCGGCGGCCATCGAAGCCGGCTACCTTGGCCTGCCTGCATTGTGGGATGAAGAGACTGAAAACAAAAATTTCCGCATGTTGCTGGATGTATTTCGAAACAAGCAAGGGGCCGGAGGAGAATTTCGCGGCATAAAACCAACCGTCGATGAGATTTTGTCCGATCCTACAAATCTCACATATCGCCTTCTGAGTTACGATCGCGATTTTCCCGGCTATGACTACGATGACGTAATCGACAGTGTGCATCCGGTGCCCGAACTCGAAGCCCTGATGCGGCAGAGCATGATTCTTCACAACCAGTACAGGTGGGATCCGGCGACGAGCGCCAGCATCGAGGTGGGCAAGTTGCAAGACGACGACTACGTCATTGCTTATTACCCGCGCAACAGCGATGTGCTCGATTTCCTGCGGCGCGTGAAACGCAATGGACACGCGATACATCGGCCGAAGCCTTCCCGCCCAGAGACTTTGGCGTTGAGCGAGCCTGAAAAGCCGTATCCGCCGGTGATCGTGCGCGACAGCTTCGCGGTTCTGCCCAAGATCGAGGCGATTGCCGTCTACGAGGGTGAAGTAGTGTGCACGAATAAAGACCTCATCAGCAACCACGCTTACTGCTGGTCGCGTATGACTGAGGAGGATATTTCCGGAAAGACGGGAATCGAATCGCGCTGCTACAGCGAGTTGAGTCTTGAGGATATGTCTCTGCTGGCAGTGAGGGCAGCGTTGACCAAATCAGGGCGCAAGCCCTCGGAAATCGGGGCGGTGCTTTTCTGCAGTTGCACCAGCACCACGCTGATTCCATCGATTGCAACCTGGTTGTCGGGAGAGTTGGGGCTGCGCCAGACGCATAATTCCTGCGACATCGTAGCGGCGTGCGCGGGACTGTCTTACGGCCTCGCTGAGGCAGTGCGCCTGCTGCAAGAGGTAAAGCGTCCAGTCATTGTTGTGTGCGCGGAAAAGTTCTCGGACAAGATTGGGACCGTGAGAACCTCGCGGATGATCTTCGGCGACGGTGCCACGGCAATGGTGATAGGCCCTGCGCCTGCAGGCGAGGCGTCTGACATCGAAGTCTTTCAGACCTATGCCAGCGGCCCGTGGTCCGAGGTGAATTCCATCATCTGGCCGAATCCGGAGTTCGATAACAACATCACCGTGTACGGGCCTGAAGTGAAGATTCTGGCGAAGCGCTACTTGGTGCAGATGATCAAAGAACTGAAAACTCTTCCGCATCCCGACGGTGGAGCGGGCACGCTGATGGACTCGATCGATCTCGTCGTCCCGCATCAGGCGAACAAGAACATGGTTCTCGATCTGGCCACGGCGGCCGGCGTCGCCGCCGACCATCTTTATTTCAACATTGAGCGCGTGGGGAACACTTCCTCCGCGAGTATCCTCCTCGCCATTCATGACGCGGTACGCGAGGGACGAATCGACCGGCCCATGCGGGTGTTCGCGCCCGGCTTTGGTGCGGGAGCAGTGGGCGGTTACGTGGTGATGCGAGTAGATCCGGCAGTGGTGCAGTGCAACGTTCAGGAGAGGAATAAATCTATGGAAAACATTGGAAGCAACGGAAACGGCAACGGGCATAACGGAACAGGTTCACTAAAGGGCAAGGTCGCGCTGGTCACCGGCGCAGGCCGCGGCATTGGACGCGGGATTGCTCTTGAGCTCGCGCGGCGCGGCGCGAACATCGCGCTCAATTACAGGTCCGATACCACGCATGCTGAAATCACCGCTACCGACATTCGGCAACTCGGTGTGGAGTGCACTCTGGTTCAGGGGGATGTATCGGTGAAAGGTGAATCCCGCCGCATCGTGAAAGAAGTGCTGGATAAATGGCAGCGCCTCGACATTCTGGTCAACAACGCCGGCATCACGCGCGACCGCTCGATGCGTAAGATGACTGAGGACGACTGGGCAGAAGTCATCAATGTAAACTTGAACGGCACCTTCTACTGCACCAGCGCAGCGTTGCCGGCGATGATCAACCAGCGCTTTGGCCGGATCATCAACATCAGTTCAGTGGTCGGGCAGATGGGCGCTTTCGGCCAGGCCAATTATTCGGCCAGCAAAGGCGGCATCATCGCCTTCACCAAGACCCTTGCGCTGGAAATGGCGAAGTTCAATATCACCGCCAACGCGATTGCGCCTGGCTTCACCGCCACGGAGATGGTCGATGCTATCCCCGAAGAGATCGCGGCGCAGATCAAGCTGAAAATTCCATTGGGGCGGTTTGCTACCACGGAAGAGATCGCCAAGGCAGCCGGTTTTCTCGCCGCCGATGCCGATTACATCACGGGGCAAGAGTTGAACGTTAACGGTGGTTATCACATGTAAAGTCGGATTTCTTCCGACGTTGATGGAGAGGCGCGATGACATCCAAAGGTTACGACTACGATCTCGTGGTAATTGGAAGCGGTCCCGCTGGCCAGAAGGGTGCACTCTGCGCGGCCGAACTGGGCAAGAAAGTGGCGATCGTTGATCGCAAGTGGCCCTCTGGTAAGGCTGGCGTGCACAGCGGTACCATTGTGAGCAAGACTCTGCGCGAAGCGGTTCTCAACGTTCTGCGTCAGCGCACGTTTTACGGCAGCAGTGAGAGCGTCAGATATCACGTCGAAATGTTCGACCTCACGTTCCGGGTAGACGCAGCCATCAAGGCCGAAACCGAGACGATTCAATCAGACCTCGAGCGCAATCGTGTCGATACGATCGAGGGCGAGGCCGTATTCGTCGATGCTCATTCCGTTCAAGTTCAGGCAGATCACGGATCAAGGCTGGTCACTGCTGATAAGTTTCTGATCGCTGTCGGTGCCCGGCCAGTGACCGACGATCGCATTCATCAGGACGGTAAACGAATTCTTAACCCGGATCAACTCTTGTCGCTCCGCGAACTTCCCAACGATCTCATCATTGTGGGAGCCGGATTAATCGGAATCGAATATGCTTCATTGCTGGCAACGCTTGGCGTTAACGTCACTCTCGTGGATCAACACACTGAACTCTTAAGTTTCATCGACCGCGAGATCGTCGAAAATTTCTGCTCTCGCTTACGGCAACTGGGAGTGACCTTCCGCTTGGGCGAGAAGGTTGTCGCGTGTGCGGTCGATGCGAAAGAGGATTGCGTCGTCGCCGAACTTGAAAGCGGCGGAAGCATTCGTGGAGAATCTCTTCTGTATGCCGCAGGCAGGCAGGGGAATACAGATCGGCTTAACCTGGCTGCGGTGGGGCTTGGGACCATCGCGGGCGGAAAACTCGATGTCAACGAACGGTTCCGCACCGATGTGCCCAACATATTTGCCGCCGGCGATGTGATCGGCTTTCTCGCCGAGGGTTTGTATTACGGCAGTATTTCGATGGAGCAAGGCCGGCTCGCAGTCTGCAATATGTTCGGGATTCCCGCCACGAGCCAACCGCAGGTTTTTCCTTATGCCGTCTATGCCATTCCGGAGATCTCGATGGTGGGCAGGACGGAGCAGGGCCTTGCCCAGGCCAAAATTCCTTACGAAGTGGGAATTGCGCACTACAAAGCGTTAGCCAAAGGACAGATTCTCGGCGATGATCAGGGATTTCTCAAGCTGTTATTCGACCCTGAGTCTCTCGCGATTTTGGGTGTTCACATCATCGGCGAGAGCGCGGCCGAGATCATCCACATCGGGCAGGCCGCGTTGTGTTTCGGAGCGACTCTGGAATATTTCCGCGATACCGTGTTCAACTATCCCACTTTCGCTGAAGCCTACAAGGCAGCCGCACTGGACGGACTGAGAAAAGTGGGCGCGGGAACACAACGGAAGCACGCTGCAACTAATGCCGCAGTGCAGCATTTTATGAACGGCAATGTCCTTAATCGCCGGGCGTCGTGACCTGGCTCCCCGCCTAAACACCAAGGCCCAATACTGTTTTCTCGATAGCTTGAATCTTCATTTTGAGTTTCCGAAAATGCCTGCCGACGGATACCGTAACAGCACGGGTCGAGGCTGCCCTGAGCAGCCCTTTCTATCAGTGCCGTCGGAAGGGTGAAATATGAAGCAGGCGGATGCTCACATGAATAAGAAAGTTCGGCGGATTTGCCGTGATATCAACAGCCGGTCGGATGATCGGCAGCAGTTGGAGATCCTCATGATCAAACTGCAGGATGTGCTTCGCGAAGAACGCTACGACACGCGCGCAGTACAGGTCAACTCGCGGTCGGAGAATCCCTTCGACAAGATCATGGTGGGATAGTTGTCGAAGTAGCAGGAGACGGCAACTGCCGGCGAAGTAGTACGGAATACACTCCGCGCGGTGGTGTGTGAATGTGGCTGCGGCTAGCTGGTCCTGCGTGACTTCCCCTTGCGCTTGCGTTCCTTTTTCCCGGGTGCAAGCCTGGAAACCATCGATTCCAAGTCTTCAATACGCTGTTTTAGTTCGTCAACCCCGACGGGTTCTTCCTTCGTTCTCTGAGAGCTGGCCGTAGCCCCCGGCGCCGTTCCAGATCCCCAAGGTGCTCGCGGATCTTTGGATGACGGGGTCGGCTCCTGAATAAACTCGAAAGGGCTCAATGGCGGTGTGATCGCCTGGTAGGCGTTCTGGTACATATCGAGCACGGCCTTCGTATATTTCAGCGTGTTCTCCTGAGTTGCCTTGCCGTAGGCCACCACCATCTGGCGCAATATATCGAGGGGAAAAGCCGAACCCGGTTCTTTCGCGTGTTCCACGATGATCTGCGTCAGCACCAGGCGGGTCAGGTCTTCGCCCGTAGCGGCGTCTACCACCTGAACGTCGCGCCCGTCCCGCACCATCTCGGCCACTTCGTCCTGGTTGATGTATCGGCTGTGGGCGGTGTCGTAGAGACGGCGGTTTCCGTACTTCTTGATAATTATCTTTTTGCGGTTCATTGAATGGCTCTTTTTTTCCCTTGACATCTCTGACAAAGAGATTATCATGAACTCATGCTGCAGTGCAGCAATGTTCGCAGCATCATATACATTTATTTGAGAGGAGCACAACATGTCTACCGCCCATAAGTCATCTAAACACACTGCGCAAGCCGCAGAAAAGAAAGTTGAGAACTTTATCCCCCTTTACACCAAGAACGTAGAGCGCCTGGCAGGACTGCAGAAGAAGTCGCTCGAAGTCGCCGCTGAGCAGAATGCCGAATTGATTGGAGCATGGAAGCAGGCTTTTAGCTTTATCCCGGAGAACCCCGGCCTGTTCTGGTTCGACCTGGCTGGCCAGACGTTCGATCGGTTTGTTGAAATTCAGAAAGGCGCAATCGACCTGGCTGTCGAGCAGAGCGAAGCCGCTGCCGGCCTCGCCAAAGAGCACGGCGGTTCAGCTTACAAAGTGGCTGAAGGCGTAACGACGCTGTTCAAGCAGTCGGTCGAAAAGTCCGTTGCAACGCAAAAGAAAGCGATCGAGTTTTATGCGGAGCAGCAAAAGGCCGCTTTCGAAGCCGGCAAGAAGCAGTTTGGGATCGCCAACAATCCCGCAGCCGACGCGTTCCAGAGTGGCGTGGATGCTTTGATCGAGACTCACAAGACGATCCTCGACATCGCCGTGAAGCCATTCAAGAGCACCGTAGCCGCGTAAGCAATTGATATACTGCGATTTGGCAGACAGAGCCCGGCCACCGGTTTTGGCCTTTGTGTGTCGCCGGTGAATTTTAGGTCCGGGTCTGTCTCCGGTTGCGTTCGAGCCAGAGAGGGAGTTTCAAAATGAGCAATGAACAAGCGGCGAATGGAAAGCCCGCCGATCCCATGGAAGCCTTCCGCGATATGCGCGATAACTATCTCGACGCGTGGGCGAAAGCCATGGTGCAAACGGTCAATACAGATGCCTACGCCAGAACCAGCGGGACCGTGCTTGATACCTATCTCTCGGCATCGTCCCCATTTCGAGAAGCCGTGGAGAAAGCGATGTTGCGCGTGCTCGAACAATTAAGCATGCCTTCGCGCGCTGACTTCGTGGCTCTGGCCGACCGCGTTACTAACATTGAAATGCATCTCGACGACATGGATGCGAAACTTGACCGGATTGAGAAGTTGCTCACCAAGCCCGCAACGGCGGCAAGCAACAGAAATCCGAGGTCGACGGAAACCAGCCGTCAGAAAAAACAGAAAGCCAAGGGGGCGAAGTAGCAATGCCAGAAGCCGCGGTTCTCACCGACCCGTTTACCGACATGGTTGGAAAATTAACTACGTTCAACAAAGCGCTGACCACGAAAACTCCGATCGCGCAAACCCCCAAGGAATTAGTATGGGCGCTGAATAAGGCAAAACTCTATCGCTACATTCCCGTCGTGCCTAAAGAAAAGCGGCATCCGGTTCCGCTTCTGCTGGTGTTCGCGCTCATGAGCCGGCCTTACATTCTTGACCTTCGTCCCGGCCACAGCTTTGTCGAATACATGGTGAACAGCGGCTATGACTTGTATCTACTCGATTGGGGAGTCCCAGGCCCGGAAGACAAAAATTTGAAGTTTGACGACTACTGTCTCGATTACCTGCCGCGGGCCATCCGCAAAATGAAGTCGGTTTCAGGAGTGGAAGAGTTCAGCATGCTGGGCTGGTGCATTGGCGCGATCCTCAGCACAATCTATTCTTGCCTGCGGCCCGATGATGGGTTACGAAACCTGATTTTACTCACGGCCCCGCTCGACTTCTCCAACAAAGAAAATATTACCTTCGCACGCTGGACCGACGAACGCTATTTCGATATCGACAAACTGCTGGCGGCGTTTGGCAACATGCCTGGAGAGATGATCGACTACGGAGCGCGGGCGCTGAAGCCAGTAGAGAATTACATCGTCAACTATCTGAAGCTTTGGGATAACATCGAGAACCCTCAGGTCATCGAGGCCTGGCAAGCCATGAACACCTGGGTCACCGACAATATCCCGATGACGGGCGGCACATTCCGGCAGCTCATCGTCGACCTCTACCGTAACGACCGCCTCATGCGCGGGGAGATGATGATCCGCGGCGAGCGCGTGGACTTGAGCCGCTTACGCGCCAACCTGTTGACGGTGATCGCCGAGGGCGACCACATCACGCCACCCTGCCAGTCGAAAGCGATTCTGTCGAAGGTGGGCGGCAAAGACAAAGAACTCTTCAACGTTCCGGGCGGTCACATCGGAATCATGGCGGGAAGCGGCGCCAACAAGCGCACCTGGCCCAAGATTGATAGCTGGCTAGCCGGACGCTCCAAGTAGCGTCCGGTTCCGGCGCCAACACCGATAGTCGATAGTCGATAGTCGATTGTCGAAAGACGATAGACGACAGTCGCGGCGCGTTTCGCGTCAGTCCAGAGCGATTGCTCACTCCCCTCAGCTTCACAATTTAAGTATATTGCTGGTATGAAATCCCGAGTGTTCTTGCGCCTCGTGCTGGCGACGGTGGCAGTGCTGACCGTGGCCCAGAGTCGTCCCAGTACAGAACAGAAACCGCCGCTGTTCTTCCTCAAGATTGCGGCGAATGTCGCCAGCCATGTTCAGAGCCAATCTCTAATCGGCTTCCTGGTAATTTACATCGATGAGCAAACCTGGAGCGCTGCGTTGAAAGACGGCGATCTAGGTCCATTCCTAAAGCCGCAGGAGGCGAAGCCAAGTCGGAGTGCGGGGTGTTTGTTCACCACCCGCAAGGATGCTGCTGTTTGCACTTATTTTGATAACGACGTTCCGTATGGAGTCGTGGCAGTGCGCGCGGGAGCCACGGGCACGATCGATGGCAGCGACATTCTGGCTGCGTATAAGCCTGTGTCCAAGCAGATGCTAAAGAAGGGCAAAGAAGATCTCAATTTCACCGAGGGCGCTGTGACCACTGACGACGGCACCCGCGTCCCGTCCTTCCAAATCACCAAGAAGGCAAAGAACTGATTCGTCCTAGGCCTTCTTCGTAGGGACGTCGACCTCAACCTGGGTCAGGGGCTCGTGCTCGTCTAGCGAACCGGCGGGCTCGGCCGGTAGCTCGATCAGGTTCGCGCGTTGCAGGGCGCGGTAATAGGACGGACGCGCATGGCGGTAGTGATCCGCAGGAACTTTGCCGTCGAGCCACGCAGTGTCCATCGGGTAGACCAGCGGATCGAAGATCACCATGTAGGAATGCCAAATCAGAATGGCGAACGTTGCGAGAATCGCCTCGTAACAATGAACAGCGGTAGCCGCATCGGACACCCACTTGGGGAAGTGCGTCAGAGTGAAATCGTTAAACCACAGTAAGAAGCCGGAAACCGCCATCACCAGCGTTCCCCACATGAAGGCAAGATATTCGAGCTTCTCGGCATAGTTGAATTTCGCGAACGTTGGCTCGACTTTCGTGAGCCGGAGGTTGTACGCGAAGACGTGCATCAAGTCCGTTGCATCTTTGAATTGCGGAAGCATTGCCCAGACGAAAACACGGTCCCGCTTGTTCAGGGCGAGGTGAATCAGATGATAGAGCGTGGCGGCGATGAGTATAACGGCCGCAGCGCGATGCACTCCTCCGCGGAAGCCGAAGTGGTTCTCCCAAAGCAATAGCGGGCGCGACCACCAGGCATCAGGAAACTTCAAGGCAAATCCGGTGACAACCAGCGTTGGGAAGCTCAGAATCACGCCCCAGTGGGCAATGCGGAAGTTGCGATTCATGCGCGTTACTTTCGCGCCGCTGGAGTGGTGCGGCCGCGGGCGCATGAGCTTCGCGAAGAAGTCGATTATGTTGTGCAGGATCATGAATCCCAGCGTCATTGGGATTAGGATCCAGTAAGTCCAGCGGATCCACTTTACAACCGGATGAGCGGCGCCAGTGGAGGTCCGCACATGCACTGGTCCCATGAGGAATCGGGCTTCGTCCACACCTTTGTGGCATTGACCGCACGTCTTTCGCAGGTTGGCGCTGCTGACGCTCGATCGCGCGTCACTTGAAGGGAGAATGGAGTGTACTCCGTGACACGACGCGCAATTCGCGGCGGTCGTCTTTCCTTCGGTGAGGGCCAGCCCGTGAAAGCTGTCGGCATAGGAAGGAACGCGATCGGCGGGCAGATTGTATCGCAGAGCCAGTCGTTCATCGTTGTGGCAACGCCCGCAGGTGGCCATTGAAACGCGCGACGCATTCACCAGCGATTCAGGGTCTTTCGGGCGCAGGATGAGGTGTTCGCCGTGGCAATCGCTGCACACCGGGGCCGCGGAGACTCCATTCTTTGTAGCTTGTCCATGAACGCTTGCAAGATACGCCTTGGAAATTTCGGTATGGCACTGCCCGCAAGTGGCGGGTATGTTGAAGTGGTTTACTTTGGAAAGCGCATCTTGCGAGGGCAGGATTCCGTGGCTGCCGTGACAGTCCGAGCAAGTCGCTGCAGCTTCGTCTCCGCCCATCACCGCTCGTCCATGGACGCTTTGTTTGTAAAGTTCCACGGGATGCGCGAATGGAATCTTGTGGCGAGAGAGAAACTGCGGGTTGCTGTGGCAGGATGCACACGTGTCGGGCAAGTTCTTCTTGGCCACCGTCGAGGTCACATCGCCCGGGCCCTGAATCTGATGGACTGACCCGTGGCAGGAGAGGCAAGTTGGCGCGTCCGGGTCTCCCGCTGCGGCCGCTTTTCCGTGAATGCTTTGCCGGAGTTCCTTTACTTCGTCGGCATGGCACTGCGCGCACTTTGCCGGCGCCAGTTGAGCCGTGGATACTACTTCGTGATGGTCGCCATGGCAAGATTCGCAAGCTTGCTCGCCTAGCGCGCTGTGCACGCTGTTGGGCACATGAGAAGCCTCGTCGGTGTGACAAGTGGAGCATTGCACCTTCGCCACTTTGGCCGGATGCGGATAGTCCTTGATGCTCGAGTGGCACTCTTTGCAACTCAGAACGCCGTGAACACTGGCTGCATGTTTCGTGGGATCAATCGAGATGCTTTTGCCATTGCCCGCTGTCATTCCCGCTTGGCCATGGCAGGCCAGGCAGCTCTCGTCCTGCTTGAGCGGTTGTGGCGCCTTTACTTGCGCTCGGCCGTGAGCGTGTGCCGGGGTGCCGACTGAAAGAAGGACGGCCCAGAAGATTAAGGCCAGAAGGGCGAGGCCGCATCGTCCTGCTGCCGTGTGTCGTATCTTTTTCCGCAAGGCCAGACTCCCATTTCGCAACTTCATCCTTGGCAATTTTGAAGTCTTTGACGGGAAAGTTCTGTGATTCGCATCACCTGTGCGTGTTAGCTGCTGCGCGTCGAAGACGGGCGGATCGCACGCGCCTGCGTGATTTCTTAGGACGCGCTCATTTTGTAACTGAGGTTACACGTAGGGGTAGTCTGGCGGGTTCTAATTATATCTCAAAGATAACTATAAAAGCTAACAGATAGCTTATATCGGCCACAAACCAAAAGCTTTTAACCGCTAAGGCCGCTAAGGGACGGCCGCGAAGTTCGCCAAGAAGACACCGGTTCGGGTGGTAGATTGATCCGATCGAAAATTTTTTGATACGCCTGACGATAAAATATCTGGAATCAATAGGTTACGCGATTTTTATATCACCTTGAACCGGCTAAAATATTGATTCTAAATATTTTAACCGTAAAATATTCAATCTTAAGGACTTAGCTTTAGTGCCGTTCAATTAAGTCCTTTGTAATCAGCGAGCGCTGCAGAATGCCTGTGCCGCGCTTACGCCTAAAATCTTGTATCCAGAGGGCTTGCGCGCAAATTCTTGATTCGATGTCAGTTATCCGATTGCTATTCTTATGTCAAAGAGCTAATGCTTTAACTGATATTAAAGACCCTCGCGCCGATCGGAGTCAAGGGAATTCTACAAGGGACGGCGCGCGAGGTTTCATCCGCAGAGTTGCGGCGTCGTGCGCTGCAAGCGAAAAGCAGGTTCCTCGACTCCGCATTGCGATTGATGAAGCCAATCGCAATGCTCCGCTCGGAATGACAAGGGTTTTGCTTTCCGTTTTTTCTGAGGCTCACTTAATTCCCAAGTCGGTCAACACCTTGGGATTTTCCTCACCCGAAGCAAGGAGCTGGTGACACGCTGAGCAATCATTCGTAATGGTCTGGCCGTCGGCGCTGGTATGACTGCCGTCGTGACATCGGAAGCAGCCTGGCGAGTCGTTGTGCCCAAGGTTGTCAGGATGAACGCCCCAAGTCACGTTCATGTCGGGGAAGATGTTGCGAAGGTAAATCGCCGCTACCTCATCGCCCGCTTGCTGCACCAGCGTGCGCCGGGTTTGGTAAATCTGCGCGTAATTGATGCGATAGAAATTGTTAAGCTCGGCGATGATGCTCTGCTGCGCCACTTCGCGGGTAGGATAGTTAACCTTAAGAACCTCGACTGCCTTTTTTCTGATAAAGGGCAGTTCCGGGCTGATGTGACCGATTGACATTTGCTTATCCACGGCATTTTCGGGCAAGTCGAACTTGTGCGTGGGCCGGTTGTGGCAGTCCACACAATCCATCGTGCGATGTTCTCCCTTGGCTAATTGCTGCTGGGTTGGCTTCGTATCCGTCGAAATGAATTCGGTGGTCTTGCCTTGATCGTCAGTATAGTCCACGACCGGAATTGTCTGCCGCTCGGCGTCGGTGGAAATGTAGCGAATGCGCGCGTTATCAGCCAGGTGGTGCCCGTGAATGCCGACCGAACCCTGCCACGTGCGTCCACCCACTTTCAGCAATAAAACATCGGTTTGCGGAGTGTTCTTTTCGTCGTCTTTGTAGCTGGTATTCACCAGGAACTTGTCACCGGTAAAGCGCTGCGGCCAATGACACTGCTCACAAGTCTCACGCGCCGGCCGGAGATACTTTACCGGCGAAGGAATGGGGCGTGAATAGGTGTGGAAGGTTACCGCGACCACCTGGCGCAGCCCGGAGAGTTTCGAGCGGACGAACCATCCCGCTCCCGGCCCGATGTGGCATTCGACACATTCCACACGCGAGTGCGGGGAATTTTGGTAGGCCGAAAATTCCGGGGCCATTACGACGTGACAAGTCGTCCCGCAGAAACTTGCGGAATCCATGTATTGGACGCCTCGGTATGATGCGGTCCCAATGATCAAAAGATTGATCACGGTCGCCAGGCCCACCCATTCCAAGGTGCGCCGGACCACGGGCAGCCGCAGGTCGATGGAGGGAAATGCTCCGGGGAGTGTTCCGCTCCGGGCAAGGCTGCGGCGCCTGAGCCAGATACCGATGGGAATCAGCACGAGGCCGAGTACAAAAATGCCCGGCAGGATCAGAAAAATCAGAAGGCCGATATAAGGATGCGGCGGCCCCGGCAGAAACATGTCATAGAACCAGAAGGCGATGGTGGTAAGAGCCGTGCTGGTGGTAATCACAGCCCCGGTGAGTGTAACCGGATTCTGCCCCAGGAAATAAATTGGCTGCGACCACTCTCGAATGCGATCCCGCAGGTTCATTGGAAACCAGTGCTTTCTCTTCGTTCTATTTATACGCTCCGCGTTCAGGCACACAGCACCCGTCACGGCGGCTCATTCGCTGCCGTGGAGCAGTTTTGAAAGCGTGAGGCAGAACCCGAAACTATTGCTTCAGGGTGCGAATGTAGGCCACCAGCCCCTTAATCTCTTCCGGCTTTAATTTGTCCGCGTACTTCGGCATCTTGGGGGCCTTGCCGTTGGCGATGACCGCTTCGAGATCCGCATCCGATTCCTTTTGCACATCGGCACCTGAAAGATCGTGACCGGCAGCTTTTTTGCCGTCAGCGCCGTGGCACATGGCGCATTTTGATTTGTAGGTTGCTGCGGCGTCTTGCGCCTGCATCGAGAGGGGAATGCTGAGAACAACAGCGAAGGCTGTTGCGATAGTCAATACTTTGGCGTTGATGCTCTTCATTATTCAATCTCCGTTCTGAATTTCAGCAGGCTAACATTAAAAACGACATCAGCGCGCCTGAACTGAGCAATATTGAACACTCCTGAGGAAGGAACGTTCTGTGACGCGCGTCACACATGCCTGGTAATTCCCTTATACAGAACGGTGCGCGCCGTGCTCAAGTTGTTCGGATGGTCTTACTTTGGAGCCAGTTGACTCGGCTGTGTGACGGCCCTCACCCTGGGGTGTGATGCCGGTCACGGCGCGGCGTGTCAGCACGAGCCAAACTTACCGTAGTGATTAGGGGTGGGCTTATGGCAAAAGACGGTCGAAAGCTGCTGGACGTGCTGAAATTCGAACTGGAGTTTCTTGAGCAAGGGGGCTACGGGCGATTGCCGCGTGAATCCTGGCGGGCACGATTTATTTTCGAGGATTCGCCCACTTGCATGAACTTCAATTCCAAAGACCGCGAGCCCTGCGAGGAATGTCTACTGATGCAATTCGTTCCAGCGGAGGCGCGGAAAGAACAAGTCCCTTGCACTCATATTCCATTGTCTTTGAAGGGTGATACGCTCGATAATTTGTACCGCACCGGGACGCAGCAGGAAATCGAAGAAGCGCTCGGCACATGGCTACGAGCGACGATCAGCAAGGTGGAGGCGGAGCAAGTGAAGTAGGCTGCGAAGAGACGCGCAGGTTGAGCGGGCGCAGGCCTATTCAAGCTCCAACACTTCGCCTCGTCCATTATCTGGGATGGTTAGAGCCACTTTGCCTGGCGATACATCCATAGTTGCTTCGATGTTGCCGCCGTTAAGTCGCGCCCTGCGTTTGCTGGGCGACCAACCGTAGATCTCAATGCGAATCTCGCGCCACCACGCTGGGTAGGGTCCCTTGTGTTCTCCAATACGGATGCGCAGTCCGCTCGGATTTACTTCACATCCGAAATCCATTTGCAAACTGGCTCCCGTTTTATAGGCGTAGGTCTTGCCGTCGTCCAGATAGAGATGACCGGAGCATTCGTCGCCCAGATAGACTCGCAGGGTGAGCGGACCTTGCGGAATCTCGTTCGTACTTTGCGTCAAAGGCGCGATCGGAAGAATTGCACCCGCGCGAACAAAGACCGGCAAGGTTGCGATTTCTGGGTGAATCGACGTTGTGAGCGACACTAGATCGGTGGAACTGGGAGGATCATTGGGATCTCGATCTGCCTTGGGCGCAGGCTTTGGGACGACTTGCCCTGTCCAGTAGTCGTACCATTTCGCCGAAGGAAACTCGACCGTGTAGGTATCGAGCCGATCCGGATAAGGCGGCGCCGCAACGAGGATGTCGGGCCCTAGGAGAAATTCTCCGGCCGCCTCAGGGTCAACGTCGATGGGGTGATGATCGCCTGCGGCGTCGGGAAATTCAAGGAAGAGTGGCCGCTCAATCGGCATACCGGTGCGCGACGCCTCTTGCGCCAGCGTGTAGAGATAAGGCATCAGGCGATAGCGCTCTTCGATAAATCGCTTGCGAATCGCCTCAGGCTCCGCGCCTCCAACCCATGGTTCCTGGTCTCCACTGCCTTTCTCGGTGTGGTCGCGGTCGATAGGCTGGAAGGTGGCGATCTCGATCCATTTTGTGAGCAGGTCTGGCTGCGGCGTTCCTACAAAGCCGCCGACGTCGGCTCCACTCAAGGTAAAGCCGCTTAGACCGAGATTTTCAAGCATCGGCGTTGCAAGACGAAGGTGATTCCACGTGCTGCTGTTGTCGCCGGTCCACGTGGCGGCGTAGCGCTGGCCACCGGCGTAGCTGGCGCGCGTCAACACGAACGGGCGCAAATCAGGATTGAGGCGCTGCAATCCGTCGAAAGTCGCGCGGGAGTTTTGCATCCCGTACATGTTATGAATCTCAGCGTGAGGCGCAGAACGTTTTATAAATCCAGGTTCATCGATGCGATGAACGACGTTTTCGGGCATGGTTTTGGTGGGTGTCTTAAAAACTGCCGGCTCGTTCATGTCATTCCAGAAGCCGGCAACGCCCTGCTTCGAAAATTCTTGATAAAGGCCGCCCCACCACTCGCGAGTCTGCGCGCGCGTGAAGTCGGGAAAGACGCTGGGGCCCGGCCACACGTCTCCGGAGTAAATGCTGCCGTCGGGATTCTTGACGAAGTGATCTCCAGCAAGGCCGCTGTCGTAAGGCGCATAACCGTGTCCGGGATATTTTGCGATGTGCAGATCGGTGATTGCGACGACGTGAAAGTTCTCGGAAGCGAGTTCCGCGATCATCCCAGAAAAATCGGGAAACCGGTTGCGATCCACAGTGAACGGGCGGTTCCTCTCTTGATAGTCAATGTCGAGATAGATCACATCCGCGGGAATGTGATCGGTTCGAAAGCGGTTCGCAACTTCGAGCACGCGCGCTTGCGGCGTGTAGCTGTAACGCGATTGTTGAAAACCAAGCGCCCAGATGGGAGGGAGAGGCGTTGTGCCGGTAAGCCACGCGTACGTTTCCACTACTTGTTTCGGAGTTGGTCCGTAGAAAACGTAGTAGTCCAAAGGGCCGCTCACGGAGCCGAAGGAATACGTGTCAGAAGATTGCTTGCCAAAATCAAAACTGGTGCGCCAAGTGTTGTCGAGGAATACTCCAATGGCGCGGCCGGATCGAAAAGCCATGAAATACGGGATGCTCTTGTAGATCGGATCGGTCGACTCCTGAAAAGCGTATGCATCCGTATTCCACATGGTGAATGCTTGTCCGCGGCGATCGAGGGGACCGGGCTTGTCTCCCAGGCCGAAGTAGTGTTCGTCGAGTGGCATCGATTTATAAACGCGAAAACTCTTGCCATGAAACTCGGTCGGCCGAACATCTTTTTGAAGAACGGTTCCATTGCGGTCGGAGATCGTCAATGCAAAGGTTTGGCGGTTGATGGAGACGGTGAGCGCCTGAGTATGGAAACCAACCGCGTTCGGAGTGTTGTCAGGGATTACGGCAACTGTGCTTTGCCGCGCTTCCTTGAGCACAGCCCACGAGGCATCTTCTGCGAGTTCGCTGGAACGCGATACCCGAATGCGCACCACGTTATCGCGCAGCGCGACGATTTGCATGCGAGCGTCGCCGTCCCGCACGTCGATGCCATTTGGCAACGCTGAAGAAGATCTGACGCGGTTCAGTTCGATCACCGCCCCCGCTGCGGAATCGGTTTGACCTTGCAGAAGGATAGGTGCAGCGTTCAAGAAAAGAGCAAGAGTAAGCGAGAGAAAAAAGCCGGCGCAGCCTGTAGTTGCCATCATTTTTGAGAAAACGCTTAGGACTGTTTCTGCGATCGCGGAGTGATCGGGATTACTGTAGCATTCATGCGCGGCATTTCCCACATCAGCGCTGCATCGCATAGCCCATGCCCGCCAACACACCGCGCATATAGGCAAAACTGCTGATGACTCCTGGCACGGGATCGTCGGGATGAATCTCATACTCCAGATCGACGAAGCCGTTGTATTTAGTCGCGATCAGAGCTTCGAACATTTTGCGCACGGGCATCATGCCGTCGCCAACCGCGACCTGGCTCTCTTTGCTCTCGAAGTTCGTGAGGTCCTTCATGTGAACGTTGAAAAGCCTCGGACCGGCTTCGTGAATCGCCTGAACGACATCTGTGCCAGCGCGAACCGTGTGCCCAACGTCGATGCAGGAACCGATGCGCGGATCCATGTTCTTCACTGCCTTCAAGACATCCAGCGGAGAATGCCACAGCTTATCTTCGGGGCCGTGATTGTGAATCGCGACTCGGATATCGTATTCCTTTACGAACTTCTCGATGCGCGGCAAAGTTTCCGGCGTAGGATCTCCGGCAACAATCACTCTGATGCCTGCCCGCTTGCAGTATTCGAATTTAGAGCGGATGTCGGCATCTTCATCTTTGCTGAAGGAAATCGCACCGGCAGCGTGAAGCTTGATGCCGGCCGCGGCATAGTCCGCGAGAGCGGCCGCTTCTTGCTGCGGATCCATTGGAAGATGATCTTTAACGTCCTTGGCATTCAACTCTGAAACGTTGAGTTGCTTCATGAAGGCGATCAACTGTGCACGGCTGAAGTTGCGGAAAGTGTAGCTGGCAAGACCCAGACGAATCGGCGATGCGTCGTCAGTCGATGGCGGTTTAAGAGCGAGTGAGAAGATATTGCGCGGAGCAGCACACGCTGCGGTAGCCAATGCGGTTGAGCGAACAAAATCCCGGCGTGAGAAGGCGGTTCTCTTAAACATGCGGCGCCCAGCCTTTTTCGTATTCGCGCCCCCACATTTTCATTGCTTCCGCGTCGCCCTGGATTCGTCCATCTTTCGACTCGAGATGCAACTCGCGTTGAACTTCCCATGCGACGTTCGAAAGCTGCAGCATCGTGACCGAGACGTTGCCCACAGAAATGGGGGCGTTGAGTTTCTCGCCTTTGCGAATTCCCGCGATGAAGTTCGCGAAGTGCGCGTCGGTCATGGAATCGCTGCCGATCAGGTCAGCCGATGAAGCCGCATGGCCCGCCTTGACCTCGCTGGTCTTGTTGCCTTTGAGGTCGTAGATTTCATAACCGCCGCGATCGACCAGCACTGTGCCATCGGTTCCCATGATGGTCGAACCGCGATCGCGTCCGTAATACTTCATCCCTTGGCAGCTTTTTCCATCCCACGAAATCATTTTGTCTTCGTACTCGAAGCTGGTTACCAGCGTGTCGTAAAACTGCCAGTCATCTTTGAAATGATATCGGCCGCCTGACGATGTAATTCGCTGCGGATAGTCGACACCCAGCGCCCATCGGCAAACATCGACTTCATGCGTGCCGTTGTTAAGCGTTTCTCCTGTGCCGTACGGCTTGAACCAATGCCAGTTATAAGGATGCACGTTGTCTCGATACGGACGCCGCGGTGCTGGCCCCTGCCATAGATCCCAATCGAGCTGGGGCGGGACCGGAATCTCTTTGCCAAAGCCAATCGATTTTCGCGTGTTCACGTACCAGGCTTTCGCGAAGTAAGGCCTGCCGATAATTCCATTGTGAATCTTCTCGATGATCTCGATGGTGTGAGGTGAAGAGCGCTGCTGCGTGCCCATCTGCACCAGCTTTTGATATTTCTGCTGCGCCTGCACGAGCATCTCGCCCTCAGCAGGATTATGGCTGCACGGTTTTTCTACATAGACGTGCTTGCCCGCCTGCAATGCGGCGATGGCCATCGGCGCATGCCAGTGCTCGGGGGTTGCGATCGTGATCGCGTCCACATTTTTCAGTTCGAGAATCGTGCGGAAATCTTTTTCCGACACCGGAGCCTCACCCATTTCCTGCTGCGTGCGCCCGGCGAACTTCTTCAGAATGTCGCTATCCACATCGCAGACATGCGAGATCCGGGCACTGTTTCGATTTGCTTTTAGCGACGCGAGATGAGCGTAAGCACGGCCGTTCAGGCCAATTACAGCAAAGTTGAGGCGGTCATTCGAGCCAAGAATCTGACCGTAGCTCTTTGCCGTAGAACCAACGGCCATGCCCGCCGCGCTTACGGCGAGCGCGTCGAGAAATTCGCGTCGTGTAACCATTGCGACTCCTTATTTGCTTTCGCGTTTCTTCACCCGCAGGCGATGCCCGCCTTCGTCAACGTTTTCTTCAGTCCGTCCATGCTGATGCGGGTCGACGCTTCGGGCGTGCCTGCGCCGCGCCAATGGGTTTCGAGGCTCAACCCGTAGCGGAAGCCATCGCGACGCAGTGCTTGAAGTTGCCCAACCCAATCGACGATGCCTCCGCCTACCGCGGCCCACTCGTATTTATGGTCTGGCTTGTTCACGACGTCTTTGCAATGGCAGTGTCCGATGCGATCTTTCGGTAATGACTGATAGCCAGTTGGATAAGGCGTGCTGCCAATCGCCGCGGAATTGCCGGGATCCCAGTTCAGCATAAAGTTTTTGTTTGGGATCGCGCCGAGCACAGCAGCCGCTTCTTCACCTGTCGCCGTGTTGCAGGACATTTCGTTTTCGAGCAGAAGAATAATGTTGTCTTTGGCGCAGCGCTCGGCAGCCTGCTGCAGTTTGGCATTGATTGCGGCGCGATACGGCTTCTGGTCATCGAGTCGCCAGTAATCGAAACAGCGAATTCTGTCGGTGTTGAAAGATTTGCAGAGCGAGATACAGCGCTCTAGCAGCTTATCCTGCGCGCTGGCATCGAAATCGGCGTGGAACTGGTCGCGGCTTTCACTTTGTGATGAACGCGGAGCGCCGGGCCAATCTGTTTTAAACAACGGGCTTGCGATATCCGTAACCTGTAGTCTGTGCGCTTCCAGAATCTTCCGCGCATCCTCAACTTCTTTAGCGCTGAGTGCGGTTACGTTCTTGTCCCACATCGAGCGCAGTTCGATCCAGCCTAGTCCGAAATCTCCCGATACGATCTGGCACGCCTTCTCGAAATCTTGCGTGATCTCGTCGTTGATTACCGCCAGTTTGAATGGGCATGCGCTCGCGGTCATTTCCGCCTTGATGAAAGGCGTTATGGCTACGTGAAGTCCCGCCAATCCGAAGCCCGCCAGAACCGTGCGTCTGGTGAAGGCCATGCAATCTACCTCCTGCCGTCCACCCGATTCTACCGCGATGCCTCATCATCGTTAAGCTCCATCGACTCAAGCGCTCAAGATGGCGGCATCGGCTGTTGGCAGGGGCCTAGTTTTCCTGTACGCCTTGGTTAGCAAGACGCGAAACATCCAGAAGATCAGCAAGATCAGCGGCAGGAAACTCAAGAAAATCAGCACGCCTGTCTTTTGCAATACGGCGGGAAACACTTGTTGCCGTGCGAGGAATATGGACGCTGCGGCGATGAACAACGCAAAGCACATGCGCCAAAGATGCCGAGCGATGCGTTGCGCGCCAGAAATGCCAGCGCGCACGAGCATGCGAAAGTCCCCCACGGCGGCAAGCAAAGCAACGCAACCGAATATGAAATAAGGCCATGGCGGATAATCGTATTTCTGCCCCGACGGACTCAGCGCGGCTTCTATCCCCAGTGTGATCTCGATTGTGGCTATCGTGAAAACAACCAGCAGCGCGCCCCAATCAAAAATGCCGGGGGCGCCGTCTTTGCGCCGGGCGGTCATCCATGCGGTTGCCACTAGATAAAACGTGAGAGTGCCTCCGAGGATATTTCCGGGTTGTGATTTCATGATCGCCAGAAACACTCCGGTGGAAGACAGGCACAGCATGGTTATGACAAAGACATTTCCGGCGAGGCCGTGCCGGCGCGAACCCTTGCGGAGAAATACTGCGACAAATCCGGAAAGCATTCCCAGAGTGCCGGCGACAATGTGCAAAACTAATAGTGGCGATCGCATTGTTCCTCCTTTAATGCGCGTTCAACTGCAATGCGGGGTCAACTGCGCCGAATAGAGACGGCTCAATGCGCCTTGCTCTCGCAAGCGGATGGGCTGAAGCCGAAGAATTCGCGCATGCGTTGCCGGAATTGCTCGCGCTGCTCCGGCGTTCTGGGCTCACAACCCGCTCTCATCTGCATGCGGCGGCGGAAGTTGTAGCGGCCGGGGCTGCGCCAGCGCGAGCCTCCGAACAGGATTCGGCAAAGCGTTAGAAGTCCAAGCGCTTGCCAGAAAGTAATGTGGCGCCATCCGAACAGCGGAGGTAACAGCCAATTCCACAGGCGCATTACGACGTCGCCGCCGATAACTGCAAATAGCACCATTGCCATGATCGCCAGCGGAACGATGAAGAACCATTTCCTTTTCATTTTGTTTCTCCTAACTTCTTTGCGAACTTTTCGTGAATGTTCCGGAATCTTTCGAGCGGCTTAACTGATAGAACAGGGCCGTAACGGCGATGTAAAACGCGGCTACGATGACGTCGAACGCTAAACCCAACCTGCCCTGAGCCAGCAGAACGGCTCCTCCTGTCAACACGGTGATCAGATAAAAAATCCCCGTAATCGTTGACTTTGTAATCGCTGACTTTGTAATCGTCGACTTGAAGTGCGGCGACGTTTCCGCGATCCGTTCCCTTAATGCAGCGGTGGTCATACATTGCTCCTAACGTGCGTGAATCAATCAAACCCTCGCGCCGAATCAGATCGGTCCTCGATAGCGTCGCAACCGGACCGCGACAGCGAGGAATATCGCGGCGATAGCCAGGCCGATCCACAGGCCCGGCTCGCTAAAAAAATGATGGGGAATGAGTGTCGAGAAATTGTTCGTGTGGTCGTTCTCCGCCATTGTGCCTCCCGGCCCCGTCAGGCGCTCCCCTAGCAGCGTGCAGAAATGCGTTTTATTGAACGCAATCTTCTCCACTCCGCAGATCACGAACGGAGGCAAGAAAGCCCATATGAATGGAGCGCGTGGCGCCCATGCCGAGACCATCAGCAGCCAACCATAGATGGGCGCGTAGTAAAGGCCGTGAACCGTGAGAACGTGATACAGCAGCACAAGGGAAAAATGGAGGAACGACACCTCTCTCCACAGGGCGGCGATATTCACGCCACTGCCCAGCAGAACTACGCTGGTCATCACCAGCATGATGAATTGCGTTGCAATCGTGATGGTGAAACTGAGAAGCGGCAGACCGACGATGGGAACGATCAGCTTCGATAGGACGGTAGTGAGATCGGAAACCGGCAGCGATTTCCAGAAGAGAATGCTGCGATCTCGGCGCTCCCCATACAGGGCGTCAAGAGAATAGAAAATGCCCACAATAAAAGCTATCCCCATGATCAGGGAGGCTGAAAATTCGTATCGCTCCATGAGTAAATCTTGCTGTTGCGCCGGGCTCAGCAGCGGTGCGCCGATGCTTCGCCGCATAATCGCCAGGTTGATCGCGAAACCGAATAAAAAAACGGCTGCCGCTGCCAGGGGCGCGATGTAGAGCGCACGGTTCTCCCAGATTTCGCGCCGTATCGACCAGTACATCACTCGAAGTGCCGACACGGCTGCGGGTTCGGTTCCCTGCGATTGGATGGAAGACTCATTCATGGCATTCGGTTGAGTATTCATTGAGCCGCTCCTTGTGCGGCATATTGGTTGCCGACGACCGCCACGAATAAGTCCGCGATGCTGGGCGTGCGCGCCTCGCCAAGCGAGGCCAGTTGCTGGCGATCGATATTTGGATTGATCCCGCGCTCCGGCTTTAAATCGAAAATCAGAATGCTGCGTCCGAAGACCTGGCGCTCATACATCGGCTTAAGCGCGCGTGCCGCGGCGGCTCGATCAGGATTCACCGTCAACTCCACGTAGCGCGACTCGAATTCCTCCATCGTGCAATTCAGTACGATTCGGCCGCGATCCATGAACATCAAGTCGGTCAGAATGTGCTGCAACTCTTCCACCTGGTGCGTGGTCACCACGATGGTGCGGCTGCGATCGAAATAATCGTTGAGCAGGGAATCGTAAAACTGCTTGCGAAATATAATGTCGAGCCCAAGCGTAGGCTCGTCCAAAACCAGCAATCTCGCATCAATCGACATTACGAGCGCGAGATGCAGTTGCACGACCATGCCTTTCGACAACTGCCGGATCTTGCTCGTGTGCTGGATTGTGGTTTTTGCCAGGAAACTTTCCGCCTTGGCGCGATCGAATCGCGGATGCACTCCGGCCACGTAGTCGAGCGCCTGCGAAACCCGCATCCAGCGCGGCAGTACGGCGACATCGCTAATGAAACAGACATCGCGCATAAGCTGGTCACGCTCGCCCCAGGGATCGCGGCCGAGGACTCTCAATTCGCCCTGATATGGAGTGAGGCCGAGAATCGCGTTCAGGGCGGTGCTTTTGCCTGCGCCGTTAGGGCCGATGAGTCCGAGGATGCGGCCCTCTTCTACGTGCAAATCGACGCCGTCGAGTGCAATAGTTTCGCCGAAGCTCTTGCGCAGGCCGCGTGCGTCTATGACATTCATGACTTCGGTTCCTCTTTTTTCTTAGAGTTCGACGACTCCACAGAAAGGCCGGAAGAACCATTCAGCAGCTCTTCCGTTCTCAGTCCAAGCCGTTGAATGGTTGCGTGGACCCTTGGCCATTCCTCCGCAAGAAATTTCTGGCGTTCGCCTTGCAGCAGCAGATTGCGCGCGCCCACATTGATGAACATGCCTCGACCTCGTTTGCTCTCGACCAACTGCTCGTCGACCAGTTGCTGATAGCTTTTCAGAACCGTGAGCGGATTGACCCGATACTCGGCCGCGACATTGCGCACCGAAGGCAGCGGATCGCCCTCCTTGAGCAGGCCGTCGAGGATCATCGCGACTACTCGGTCGCGAATCTGTCGATAAATCGGCTGACTGTCGTTCCACTCACGGTCCATAAGGTTTTCCCGTTGCTCTCATCACCGACGCTCTTGTAGCCCGGAGATCCTTCGTCGGGCTGACGCCCTCCTCAGGATGACGCCAGCGGGCTCAGACGCCCGCAAAACGGCGTCACTTCGTGCGCTTCAGATCGAGCACTCCACCCATTGATTTGCCATCCGCCATCGCGAACTCCCATTTTTCCGTGTGATGGTCCGGATCGATGAAGGTGAACGTGACGTGTTGCATGTGTCCGTTCTGCGTGCTACCGGCGACGTCGAGAAACTCGAACTCCAGCGTCTTCCCGTCTGGCGAAATCTTGCCCACCATCCGGGGCCGGTTTCCTGCGTCACAATAATGGGTTAAGAGCAAGCGATCGGCGTCCAGATTAATCATGGTGATGGGATCCTGGGGGCCCTCCCCCTTCATCTCATGCATGATCGCATTACCCATGGAGGTGGTGCGAAGCGTGACATCCAAGCGGTGGCCTTCAAAGCTGCCCTCCCAGGTACCCGCCAGAGCTTTCAGCTTTTCAAAGGACTTTTGCGCGTCAGACTGAGTTACGGTGGCGTCCTGGGCGAAAGCGGTGGCGGCGACCAGAACGAATAGAACGAAAAGTGCGATGCGTGATTTCATTTGATGTTCTCCTCTCTGTCTGTTGCAATTCTTTCTGTTGCAATTCTTTCTGTTGCAATGCGGTTGCGGAAATTTGGCAGCGTCACTTGGTGCGCGTCAGTTCGATGTGCGCATGCACTGGCTTGTCCCCAGGCTCCATGTAGGTCCAGTCTTCGGTGTGATGATTCGCGTCAATCACGGTAAAGATCGCATGATCCATGTGCCCGTACTGGGTGCTGCCGGCGACGTCGAGAAAATCGAACTCCACTGTTTTTCCGTCTGGGGACGTCTTGCCCGTCATGCGCGGCCGATTTCCGGCATCGCAATAGTGCGTGAGAAGCAGGCGGTTGTCGTCCAGATAAAGCATGGTGATGGGATCGTCAGGTCTTCCTTCGCCCGTCATCTCATGCACGATTGCATTACCCATGGAGGTCACGCGCAGCGAGGCATGCGTGAGCTTGCCGTCCAACTCAGGATGCGCCGGCGTGGTTGTGACGTGGCCTTCCCACGAACCCGCCAGAGTCTTTAATTGGTCAAAGGATTTTTGCGCGTCAGACTGCCCAAAAGCCACACTGGACAGCGACAGCAGAACAGCGAACAACATAAAGCGATGGGATTTCATAATCATTCTCCTCGAAGGTTTTGAATCTCGATTCAGGTCTTGTCGGCTGGTCAGCATCGGAGCGATCCGGCGGACTTGAATCCTTGTCATCTACTGTTGTAGTTAACTATAACACTATGATTATGTCAAGGGTTTTCTTCATTTACTTCGTCAAGTGTGCCCGATGTATTCGGTTCTCGTATTAGAAACAACAACTTGCAAGGAGAACCCTGCCGCTTTCAGACTTGGTAAATCCGCATTGCCTCTATAATTACTTTCGATTGAACCGAAGGTGTTTGCGCCCGCAGTTGCCTATAGGATAGGGAAGCAGCACGAATAGGCCCCACGATGCAGATGGGGTGTGCTTTGGCCATGAAAGCGCAAGGTCTGTCTGAATATAAAGGTCCGAATCCAATGGAACCAGAGAGCTCGGGAGTGGAAGAAAAACACGACGAAATTCAAGAGTTGAACGTGACGGGTAGCGTGCGCGAGGTCACGCACGTTCTCGATCTGGACGATATCGCCAACCTTGCGGCTGAGGAAGGCCCGCCCGCCGAGACTCTGATGAACGTGGTCGACTTGATTGCCAAGCGATTTCAGACCGAAGTTTGTTCCGCCTATCTGCTTGAACCGGATCGCGCCAATCTGGTGCTGGCTGCAACCGTCGGCCTTCAGCGCGAGTGTATCGGCAGCCTGCGAATGGCGATCAATGAAGGATTGACCGGCCTGGTCGCTGAAGAGGTGCGTCCTGTTGCCGTGGAGTTGGCGCAAAGGCATCCGCGATTCAAGTACTTCCGCGAAGCCGGAGAAGAGACTTATCAGTCGTTCCTCGGCGTGCCTCTCATCGATCGCGGCGTTCTGCAAGGAGTTTTGGTCGTCCAGACAATCGAGCCGCGGGTTTTTCGCGAAGATGAAATTCAGATGCTGACCCAGGCAGCGGCCCAGGTCGCGCCCGTGGTAAGCGAAGCGCGCACTTTGGATCGCTTCATCGCTCCCGCGCAGGAGCGCCTGTGGGCGCTGGCTCGCAACCTCTGGTGGAGTTGGGATCACGATGCCGTCAGCCTGTTTCGCGATCTTGACCCTGTACGCTGGAGAGAGCTAAATCAGAATCCAGTTGCGCTGCTGGCGGAGTTTCCGCTGGCAAAGCTCGAAAGCCGCGCCGCCGAACTGGTGCTGCACAGCCGCATTAACTACGCCTATCGCCGCTTGCAGGAATATTTGCAGGCCGACCGCACCTGGGGCACAAGGCACGCCGGCGTCTTGCGGCCGTTGCCCGTGGCTTATTTCTCCGCGGAGTTTGGCATACACGAATCGCTCCCGGTTTATTCCGGCGGCCTCGGTGTGCTTTCGGGCGACCATATAAAGAGCGCGTCTGATCTCGCGATTCCGCTGGTGGGCATCGGCTTGTTTTACGGGCAAGGATATTTCCGCCAGCATCTGGATCTCAGCGGCTGGCAGCGCGAAGACTATCTTGAGACCGACGTCACGCAACTGCCTTTGCAGACTGCGATTGGCAAGAACGGCCGTCCGGTCATGGTGCAGATCGAAACCCGCAGCGGTCCTATTCATGCCAAAGTGTGGCGCGTGAAAGTGGGGCGCTGCGATCTGTTCCTTCTCGATTCCGATGTCGAAGGCAACGCGCCGGACGACCGCGAGCTGACCTCGCGGCTCTATGGCGGCGACGGTCGCACCCGAATCCGGCAGGAACTGTTGCTCGGCGTTGGAGGTTTCCGCGCTCTCACTGCCATGGGCATTACGCCCGGCGTTCTTCATCTCAACGAAGGACACAGTGCATTTGCTCTGCTCGAAGCCGTACGCTCTCGCATGCAGGATGAGGGGATTGCATTCGATGGCGCGATACCGCGCGTGTCGCGGGAAGTGATTTTTACCACACACACTCCTGTGCCTGCCGGTCACGACCGTTTTGATGCCGCGCTGATGGAAGAGCATCTGGGACCGCTCCGCGAAAAGCTGGGCATCTCCCAGGAAACGCTGATGGGTCTGGGGCGCGAGGTGCCGAGCAACCAGCAGGAAACATTTTGCATGACCGTTCTCGGCCTCCGGCTTTCGCGCCGCGCCAACGCCGTTTCCGCGTTGCACGGAGAAGTATCCCGCGCCATGTGGACTGGCCTTTGTCCCGGCAAGCCGGAAGATGAAGTTCCCATCGGGCACATCACCAACGGAGTTCATGTTCCGTCGTGGCTCGCTCCGCAGATGTTTCGCCTCTATGACCGCCATCTCGGCGCAAATTGGCACCAGAAGAGCAGCGAAGCCCGCACCTGGGAAGGCATTGAGAACGTTGACGACGGCGAACTCTGGGAGACGCACCTCAGCCTGAAATCGCAGCTTCTGGAATTTGTGCGTCGCCGCGCGGTAGAACAAGCCGAGCGCCGCTTCGAATCGCGAGAGGCTTTGCAGAGACTCGGCAAGGTTCTGAGTCCGGATGCACTGACTATCGGCTTTGCCCGCCGCTTCGCCACTTACAAGCGGGCCAACCTGATTTTGACTGACATCGAGAGCCTGGCTTCCATGGTGAACGATCCGAAACGGCCGGTGCAGTTTGTTTTTGCCGGCAAAGCCCACCCCAACGACGAGCCGGGAAAACGCGTCTTGCAGCAGATCGCAGAGTTGATGCGCAATACGCAATTCGGCGACAAGTTTGTCTTCGTCGAAGACTATGACATCAATGTCGGGCGACATTTAGTGCAGGGAGTGGATGTCTGGCTGAACAACCCGCGGCGTCCGCTCGAGGCGTCGGGTACGAGCGGGCAAAAAGTAGTTTTGAATGGCGGACTCAATCTTTCCGTTCTTGATGGCTGGTGGGCTGAGGCCTATGACGGTATGAACGGTTTTTCTATCGGCACGGGCAGAACGCACTCCAGCATGAGCGTCCACGACACGCGCGATGGAGAGGATTTGCACCGCACCCTCCGCGAAGAGGTGATTCCATTGTTCTACCAGCGCGATCGTGATGGCCTGCCGCGCGGCTGGATCCAACGCATGAAGCGAACCATCCGCACGCTCGGCTGGCGCTTCAATGCCGATCGCATGGTGATGGATTACACGACTAAATGCTATATTCCGGCGGCCGGTGGCACGTCGAGTGAGACCAGATTTGCCTGGTGACGTTTGCGTGATGAGATTCGCACGGCGAGCTTGCTCGATGAGAAGCGCTCCCCATCAATCGCGCGTCTCAAAATAAGCTAGCCCGTATTGTGCAGTCCGGCGGCGATTCCGTTGATGGTTCCACCCAAGGCATAATTCAAGGCAAAGTTGAGACCGTCCGTATTGTCGCCCGCGCGTTTGCGGCGCAGCAGGTCAACCTGCACCAGGCTCATCGGGTCCACGTAAGGATTACGCAAGCGAATCGACCGGAATAACACTGGGTTCGCTTCGAGCAATTCTTTTTGATCCGTTATCGAAAGCAAGGCCCGTCGCGTGCGCAGAAATTCCTCTTCCAGCAAAGCGAAGACGCGGTTGCGCACGCCAACATCTTCGACTAGCTCTGCGTAAAGTCTTGCGATCGTGAAGTCGGCTTTCGCCATAGCCAGTTCGACGTTGCGCACCAGTTCAGAAAACAGCGGAACCTCCGCCATCATCTCGCGCAGACGCGCTGTGTTTCCCGAAGCCTCTGCCATAAATTCCTCGAGCGCATAACCCACGCCAAACCATGCGGGAACGGCGTGCCGGCTCTGCATCCATCCGAACACCCACGGAATTGCGCGCAGATCTTCGAGCCGCCGGCTCGCGCCGCGCCTCGCCGGACGCGACCCGATCTGCATGTTATCCAATTCGTGAATCGGCGTGGCCTGCTCAAAATAAAGCAGCACATCCGGATTCTCGGCAATATTCTTTCGGTAGTAAGCGAACGCTTTTCGCGACATGCTTTCCATCACGTCATCCCACCGCGAAGTTTCATTCGCGAGCTGAGCGTCCGGCCGGGTCAGCGCCTCGAGCGAAGCAGCGATCATCAATTCCAGATTCCACTCCGCAAGAACCGGATCGGAATATTTCCAGTTGAGCACTTCGCCTTGCTCCGTAATTCGAATCTGGCCTGAGAAATCTCCCGCGGGCTGCGCCAGAATCGCCGCGTGCGTCGGTCCGCCTCCGCGTCCCACAGTGCCGCCGCGCCCGTGAAACAGTCGCAGGTTCACGCCGCATTCGCGTGCCGCCTGATGCAACGCGCGATGAGCTTTGTGCAATTCCCACGTGCTTGTGAGCATTCCGCCGTCTTTGTTGGAATCCGAATATCCGAGCATGGCTTCCTGCGAGCGTCCCCAGGAATCGAGCAACGGAGCATACTCCGGCGACTTCCAAATGCGCCGCATTACGTCCGCCGAAGAACGCAAAGCTTCAATCGACTCGAATAACGGGACGGGCATCACACCAGGATCATCTCCATTACCGCGAACGTGGAGTCCGCAAATCGCGGCCAGGCGAACCACATTAAAAATGTCCTGCTCGTTTTGCGTATTGCTGACGATAAATGTACGCACCGCTCCCGGAGGATAATTTTGTTTTAGCTGCGCCAGGCTCTGAAAGGTATTCATGATTTCGCGTGATGCCTCAGAAAAACCTTGAGAACCCGCCGGTCCCAAAGATGCCCCAGGACTTCCCGCAGCCGCCGTCAATTCAGCGAGGGCCTCCGAAAGAACGGACGCATGCTGGCGAATATCGAGAGTGTGAAGGTGAAATCCAAAAGTTTGCACGGCGCGCAATAACGGATCGATCGCAAGCTCAGCCAGCCGGCCTCCCTGATTTTCGCCGAGACTATCTCTGATCAATTCGATGTCGGCGGCAAATTCAGCGCAGTCTTTATAAGCGGGAAATGCCGGCGGAACTTTTCTCGAGGCCCGCAGGCGTATCTCGACTAACTCCAAAAACAAACGATAACTTTCAGCTTGGGAAATCCTCCGCACGCGCCCTGAGGACAACCGCGCTTCATACTCTTTCAGCCGTTCGCGCAATGCCGCCGATGTGCCCGCCTGCCGCGTCGAAGAACTGAGAAGGCCCGCGGCCTTCGAGATCTGACCAAGGTAGTGGTCGATGATCACATTGCGGGCCATTTGCAGAGCGTCGCGAGTGCATGCCGCGGTCACAAATGGATTGCCATCGCGATCGCCGCCAACCCACGAGCCAAAAGAAAGTACGCCAGGCAATTCCCGCTCGCCCAGTTCAAGGCCATAGACCTCCCGAAAAGAGTCGGCCATCTCGGCATAAATTTTGGGCAGAGTATCAAACAGCGTCATCGGATAGGGATCGAGGCCCATGCGAATCTCGTCGGTCACGCTGGGCTTGATGAGCCGCACTTCATCGGTCTGCCAGAGAGCGGTAATCTCGGCGCCGATCTGCCGTTCCAACTCGCCGGCATCGGCGCTCGACAGAGGCAGACGATCAAGGTCCTCGAGAAAGCGGGCAATATTTCGCCGCTTGCTGAGCACGGTTCTGCGCGCAACCTCGGTAGGGTGCGCGGTAAAGACCGGCGTGACTTCAATTTTCTTGAATGCTGCAAGCGCCTGCTGCGCGTCGACTCCCGCTGTTCTTAATCGCAGCAGCGTTCCGCGAAAAGAGCCGGGCAAAGGCACATGCTCTTCATACAGCCGCGCAGCCCGCCGGCGGCGCTTGCGATGATTGGTTTCCGCGAGATTCGTCAGCTCGAAATAAATCGCGAACGCCTTCGTGATCTTGTAGGCGTCTTCGACAGGAAGCTGGGCGATAATCGCGCGCGCCTGCGCCATCAGATCATCGTCATCTAGATTATCGTCATCCGTGTCCTGTTGCGTATTGCCAGGCTGCGGGCTGGCCGGCTCTCGATGCCGGATCAGCAATCGCCGCAGTCGCTCGACCGCGTCCAGCAGCGGTTCGCCAGACTGCTCCACCAGCACGGAGCCCAGCAGAATTCCCAGCGAACGAACGTCGCGGCGTAGAGGAAGTTCTTTGGCAGAATCCGAGGTCTCAGCGGTAAGCTCTAACAGCCGCGCCTGCTGATCGTTCGTCGCCCACAACGGCGTCTCGTCCATGAGACATGATAAAGGAGAAGAAGGATGAAACTAAGCAATCCTATCGATTGGTTCGCGCGAAATTTCCGCGAACCCTAAAGTTTGCAATTCCTAAGCCGATATGGCCATTGGATGGCAAGAACGTAGAGACGTTCCTTGTCAGATCCACCGATTTCTGAGGAGACACCTATGTCGACATCAGCCGTTTCCAGCAGCACATTGAACCAGCAAATCCAGCAGTATTTTCACACCCGGCGCAGTGCGCCGAGCGGCGCTTCCCCCAGCGGAGGTCTCAGCGTTTCAGCCTGAATCCGCAAGCCAGTCGGTGCAGTTGGCGGGAACCTCAGCCCTCCCCCGCCCGCCTACTGCACCGGCGCGTTTAACGCCGCTGCCAGTTCCAGAAAGCTTTTCGCGTTCACCGCTCGCTCTACCGCTTCTTTGTTGCTGAATAACTCGCTGGCATCCCCCAGCAAATCGTGTTGCGACTGGTTATCCCCCGTTAGAATCATGATAATCAGCCGTGCGGGCTTGCCATCACGCGCATTAAAATCAATCCCTTCCGATTTCGCCACCACCACCAGCGGCCGCGTTAATCCATTCACGCGCGCATTCGGCACCGCCAATTCATCTTCCCATCCGCTCGGCAGCACACGCTCGCGTTCCGATACGAGCCGCAGCAATCTTTCCGGAGCGTTGCTCACCGCCTCGGCTGCCACTTCACACATCTCCCGCAGCGCTCCGATCCGCGTCGTCGCCGTCAGTTTAGGCAAAAATAATTTTGCCTCCACCGTATCCCTCAACGTGAGCTTCCGCCTCCGATGGATCAAAAAGTGAATAGCCGGGGCGGATACGAGAGACGTGAACAAGGCCATAATCACCATCGCGACAAACATGTTCTCCCGGATCAATCCCGCCTGCAGCGCCAGGATCCCTAGAATAATTTCCATGGCGCCGCGTGCATTCATGGCCAGCCCCACCGCCAGCGATGACGTCTTGTCCATCCCGCCCAGGCGCGCGCCCCAGCCTGCTCCCAATAGCTTTCCGACGCAAGCGACTCCGATCACCGTTGCGGTCAATCCCAAATGAAAGTTCGAAACAAAATTGGTTCGCAATCCAATGCTGGCAAAGAAAAACGGCGCAAACACATTGGTGACGATCTGGTGAATGGCCTGCGCGGTCCGCTTGCGTAGGTGTCCCGACTCGCCCACCGCGATGCCAACCACGAACGCTCCAAACACCGCATGAATGCCGGCGTATTCAGTGAATGCCGCGCCCGCCATGGTAAGCGTGAAGATGAATCCAATCACGCCGCCCGGCCACGACGTATGCGCCTGCAACACGGGCAAAATTTTATCGATCAGCCAGCGCCCCACAGTCAGCGTAAGTCCCACAAACATCAGCACCAGAATGATGGTGTGCTTCACTCCGTCGCCAATGCTGCCGCCCGCCGGAGGATGCATCATCCCCAGCACAAACGAGAACAGAATCCATCCCACCAGATCGTCGAACATCGCCGACGAGATGATCACAGTCCCCATCTCGGTGCGCAAAAGATTGAGGTCCATCAGGATCTTCGCGATTACAGGCAGCGCCGAAATCGACAACGCCGTACCCACGAAGAGCGCAAAGATTAAGGGATTGGCGCCAGACTCCGCGCCCATGTACTGAGGAAAAACTTCTGCCGCCAGAAAGCCCGCACCGAAAGGAAAAGCCACGCCAAAAATACTCACCAGCAACGCACTCTTGCCCTGGCGGAAGATGCTGCGCAAGTCGATCTCAAGGCCGGCAGTCAGCAGAAAGAACACAACGCCCAGCGTGGTGACAGTATCGAGCACGATCGGCATCGGTCCGGTCGTTGGGAACAGCGTTTCATAAAGGTGAGGGCGGTAGTGACCGAGCACGGTCGGTCCCAGAAAAATTCCAACCGAAATTTCGCCTAGAATCGGAGGCTGGCCGATTTTCTGCATCAACTCGGCAGCCAGCTTGGCGCAGCCCAGCAGCGTGGCCAGCGCCATGAACATAGTCATCACGTCATGCGGACTTAAATGTTGCAAAGCAAACCTTTCGGGGTTGGCAGAGATTACGTCTCCGCAACCGGGAACTGAAACCGACTCGAATCGTAAACAGAGTCTAATTTGTAATACGACTTTCGAACTAGGGCAAACACTGTAAGTGCTACAAGCGCAACTCAGAAGTCACAAGTGCGCGGGTTACCCTGTGATCCCCCGTGTCCTCTGTGTTAAAGATTTTGGGTTTGAACTTTGCCGCCCTGCGTACAATCGACGTGCGTACACGCCTCACGAAGACAAATGATGGATCGCCGAGCTTTTCTAGAAACTGCTGCAATCTTAACCGCCGCAATGTTGTCCAGCCATCGCATAGCGTGGGCTGCCGAGGAACACAAAATAGAAAAACTCGGCGTGCAACTTTATACCGTGCGCGATCAGATGAAGTCCGATTTCGAGGGCACTCTGGCCAAGGTTGCCGCCATCGGCTACAAGGAAGTCGAATTCGCCGGATATTTCGATCGCTCGCCTAAAGAGGTTCGCGCCGCCATCGACCGGCATGGCCTGGTCTCGCCCGCCTGCCACGTTTCATGGGATGTCCTCGGCGAAAAGTTGCCAGCTCAAATCGAGTTCGCCAAAATCATCGGGCATAGTTACATCGTTTGTCCCTGGATCCCGGAAGAAATCCGCAAACAAGAGGACGGCTGGCATCGCGCCGCCGAAACTTTCAACCGCGCTGGAGAAGTCAGCAAGAAGGCGGGCATCCAGTTCGCCTATCACAATCACTGGTTCGAGTTCCTGCCAAACGAAAACTCACTAAAAGGAAAACTGCCGTACGATTTTCTCCTGGAAACCTGCGACGCAAACCTGGTCAAGATGGAACTCGACCTCTGCTGGATCGTCGTCGGCGGCGGCGATCCGCTCCAATACTTCGATCGCTATCCCGGGCGCTTTCCGCTGGTGCATATCAAGGATGTGAAAAAGATGCCAAAAGTTTCCGCGTCCGGAGGCCAGAACTTCGGCGACTCGATGAAGGACATGACGGAAGTGGGCAGCGGCATCATCGACTGGAAGAAAATCTTCGCGCAGTCTGAGAGGGCAGGGATCAAGCATTACATCGTCGAATACGACAAACCAGCAGCTCCGTTCGAAAGCATCAAGACCAGTTACGAATACCTGCGGCAGTTGCGCTGGTGATATGCCGTGCGCTGAGTTCAGCCCGCGATGTGGATAGATTTCCGAAGGCACGAGCTAAGTTGTTGAAAGTTGGTGTAGGTCGTTGATCTTCGCCGCAAGTTGTTGACGCTAGGTAGAAGTCGTTGAAAACTATGAGCTATTGTGGAGAGGTTGCGAGGTGCGAGCTGACTGCGCGCGAAATTGAAGTCTCGGCCGCGCGTAAAACGATCAGCAGGGATAGTTTGCAGCGCCGTACGGCGATGTTTGCAGGGCAGAGGATGTTTTTCCCCGTCCGCCAACTCGGAGGGGCTTAAATCAACTCTGGAGAGAAATCGGCGATCCCTTCGAGCTATAACCGACAGGTTAATTCTATGGAATATAGTAGAAAGTCTCCCTGCGATCGCAGTGAGAGATAATTGCTTTCATGGAGACGGGTTTTCAATGTGCGGGGTGCGGCGAATGGAATTCTACCGCCGTGGACGAATCCGCCGGGCGCCGACAGACTTACGTCGAGGACTGCCAGGTCTGCTGCAAGCCGAATGTGTTGCGCGTCGAGTACGATGCGTCTTCGCAGGGGTTCATCATTGCATCTGCGCTCGAGTGAACTGGATCGCATTCTATCAGCGACCTTCGCGGGGGTTCTCCGCGATATTCCGCGCTTAAAGTTTGTGCTTCGTCCGCATCAAATCAAAACCTTGCAACGCGGAGGCCGCGAAGAACGCCTCGCGGAGAGCGCTGAGTGTGTCTGCGATTCATTCTTCTGGAGATTCGCGTTATAGTTAGCTGCTCGACGAACGATCGCGAACGCGTACTTGGAAAGGAATAAGCGATGGCAACCAGCTATGCAGGTGGTGGGCGGATGGTAGCGCACAACATGGTGACGACGCAGTTCGAACTGGATGGTTTTCGCGTGACGCGCACGCTCGGAGTAGTGCGCGGTATCGTAGTGCGCTCGCGCTCGATCTTCGGCACGATTGGCGCGGGATTGCAGACGCTGGTTGGCGGCAACATCACGTTGCTCACGAACCTGTGCGAGAAGACTCGCGGGGAGGCCTTCGATCTGATTCTGCAGCACGCCGCCGAACTGGGCGGTAACGCCGTGGTGGGCGCACGCTATGACGCAACCGAAGTGATGCAGGGCGTCACCGAAGTGCTTGCCTACGGCACGGCCGTTTTCGTTGAGCCGGTGAAATAGCAGATAGATAAATAAAAACCGCAGAGGACGCGGAGTACGCCGAGCGAAAATGGGGAAGTCCCACGGAACGAGTGCGTTATTCGTACTCCGGTGCTTACGCTTCAGAATTCTCCGCGTCCTTGGCGTCCTCTGCGGTTTTCATTTGCGGCTTCTCTAGTCCTTGTAGAGCCAGCCCGCCACCAACGCGGCTAGAATCGCGCCGAACCACATTTCGATCATCCAGCCAAACGGCAGGGCGCGGTCGACCGCGGACCAAGTTTCTTGCGCGAAATTATTTGGAAACCCAGCGAAGAAGCCCGAGAGAAAACCTATCTTGAGTGCGGTGCCGGGACCAGGGCCCAGACCTGCACGAGCCCAAGCGTAAAGATGCGAAACCGCGATCGCCAAAATAAATACAAGCACGATCCATTGAACGATGAACATGGGATAGCGCGGCGTCTTCAGAAAGAGTCCAGCATTCTGCGCCGCCAGATAGCGCGCGTCGGTCACGACGAAACGGTTTACCGCAAAACTCCACGCATTCCAGACCACGCCTCCGGCCAAACCGCCGAGCCAAATTCTGCTTCGGTTCAGATGCATAAGCGCCTCCGTGACTGTTTGCTGATTTGAACGGGAGAAGTGTACACCCGTTTTTCGGGAGGGCAAATAACAAGCAGGGTGCGGGACGGATGCTATTGTGATTTGTTCACAGCCGTACTACTTCGAACACCTTCGGCAAACAGCTTGGGAAGCATTTTTTGACGGTGAGCGAAGGTCTGGCTAATTCGCCGATGGACAAAGAGAGTATTGGCGAGCGCGCCTAATGGGCCAAATCCAACTTCGTATTCAATGACATCGCGCACGAGCGTGCCGTGGAAACCATTGCGATCGTCCTCTGAAAATTCGTGACGATGATGCCATCGTTTGAATGGACCTTTCTGCTGCACGTCGGCGAAGTGATGGTTCCATTCGAATTCGGTAATGGCGGCGGTCCACTTGCGGCGCCAGGAGAGCCAACTGATCGGCGCAGGGAAGTGTCGATGATCGATCCGGCGCCAGCAACGTGATGAACTTCAATCGGATTCAGATTCTGCGATGGTGGAGGAGGCGGCGCAACCAACTGAAAGCCATCGACTTTAGTTTGAAGTTGTGGCGGCATCAGGCGCGGCAGATTCTCGGGGTCGGCGAAAAAAGCGAAAACCTCAGAAACTGGAACGGGAACCCAGTCGGCGAATTGAAGTTGGTAGGGCATCGAGGCCGAGCTGGCTGGTGAAACGAAATTACCGCGCTGTCTCCTAACTTAAGAATGGCTGCTTCGATGCTTTCCGGTTTATCCAGTGTTGCGATAATTAGGCGGAAACGGCCCGCCTTGACAAATTTCCACAGGGAAGAGGGCTACCAGCGCGGAGTGCAAGAAAAATCTAAGCGAACAAATAGCGAATGAACCAGAAGTGTAAACCCTACATCTTGTGGTCGTATTTTTAGTTAACCACAAGTCCTCGCGCTTTGCCGAATCAGTCCTATAGTGGGAACCCAACCTTCAAGTTTGTGCTTGACAATCAATGACTTACGGGTAAAATGTGGAACAAAGTGGTACGGAGTGGTCAAGATAGTTAAGGTCGTGGGAACGGGAAGCTGAAAACGAGGAGCCGGTGGGAAACCGACCCAAAAGCCCGAGAAACAGCCCGAACCAACGAAGTTTGACCCTGTTTTGCGTTGCTTTTACCTCCTCGGTAGCAGTTTTGGTCCGGAGATCCTTCGGCGACACAGAACGTCGCCTCAGGATGACAAGCGTAAGAGGTGATCGTCGCCTCTGGATAACAAGCGATTGTCGTTTCTGGATGACAGACATAGAAAGACAAAATGTTTCGCGGCAATCACCCAACTCGCGTCGACGAAAAGGGACGGTTGAAAGTCCCGGCGGAGTTCAAGCGGGTGATCGACGAGAAGTACAACACGCAATTCTATATCACGAGCGTCGACGGCAAGGTTGCCGAAATATATCCCTTCGAAGAATGGGAGCGGATCGAGCAGAAACTGGCGGGGCTGTCGAATTACAACCCTACGAAAAAGAAATTTCTCGACCGGGTGAACTACTGGGGCCAGCAGGTGGAAATGGATGGACAGGGGCGGTTGCTGATTCCGCAATTGTTGCGCGACGCGGCCAGTATCAAAGGCGAAGTGGCTGTGACCGGCAACCTGAACCGTTTGTTAGTGCGCAACCTGGAAGCGTATCGCAACGAGATCGCAGAGCAGCCGTTCACTTCTGATGATGAGAAGACGCTCGACGAACTGGGCATCTAGTGGGCGAGGGATCAACAGACACCCCTCAGGGGGTTGGGCATGGTGGTGGAAGGGAAGTGAGCCAACTTTCACCAAGTCATGTTCCGGTTCTTTTAAAAGAAGCGATCGACTTTTTAAACGTGCGGCGTGGCGGGACCTATATCGACGCCACGGTGGGCTTGGGCGGGCACAGTTACGAAATCGCAAAACGCCTCGGCGCACCGGGACATTTGATTGGGCTCGATAAGGATCCAGCGGCGCTGGAGATTGCGAAAAGCGTCCTTGGTCGTTCGTCGTTAGTCGTTGGCCAAAACGATTGGCCGCGAGTGGAACTGAGACACGGATCGTTTGCAGAGTTGGCGAACGACCAACGACCAACGACGATCGGCAAGATTGACGGCATTCTCGCCGACATTGGAGTAAGCAGTTTGCAGCTTTCCGATGCGGCACGCGGATTTAGTTTTCAGGCGGATGGACCGCTCGACATGCGGATGGACCCGCAGAGTGAGCGAACCGCCGAACAAGTGGTAAACCACCTCGACGAGCGCGAGCTTGCCGATGTGATTTACGAATTCGGAGAGGAAAGGAGGTCGCGGAGAATCGCCAGAGCCATTGTCCGGTCGCGGCCGATACGATCTACGGCACATCTTGCCGAGGTAATATCGGCCGCGGCCCGGCCAATGAATTCTGAATCAAGGCGAATTCATCCGGCGACCAGAACTTTTCAGGCTCTTCGAATCTTCGTAAACCGCGAACTGGACGATCTGAAGGCTCTGCTGGAAGCGGCGCCGCGGATTCTGAAGCCAGGTGGACGCGTGGTGGTGATCAGTTTTCATTCGCTCGAAGATCGCATCGTAAAGGATGCCTTCCGCGAGGGCAGTATTAAGGACAAGTACTTCCGGGTGCTGACCAAGAAACCGGTGACGGCATCTTTAGAAGAGCAAGATCGCAATCCGCGGGCACGCAGCGCGAAGATGCGAGCGGCGG
>Ga0302324_100000978_pt1 | contig 71106 bp, 63 predicted proteins | sample Palsa_T0_1_FD_201949 | JGI IMG/M metagenome (GOLD analysis project Ga0302324, IMG submission 201949) | Peat permafrost microbial communities from Stordalen Mire near Abisko, Sweden - Palsa_T0_1 | ecosystem: Environmental > Terrestrial > Soil > Palsa > Peat permafrost | place: Sweden: Abisko...
TGTTGCGGTAGAATTGCAATTCACAAAAGCCCGAGTGGCGGAATTGGTAGACGCAGTGGACTCAAACGAACGAACTTGAGCCCTCATTAAGAAATTTTTGAGGTGAAGCCCGTCAAAGTCGGCGAAGGCCCTGAACGCGTGTTCGAGCTCACGCCGAGCCAAGCCCCCGCGAGAGGGAAGGTGTAGAGAGCAGACGGCGGGCACCTAAAGCCGCGAGGCCAAGGTGAAGGCGTGCTCCAGACCACGAACCTGGCGACGATGCTCGGGGCGGCGAAAGCCGAAGTGCTATGAAAATCCACCGCCCTTAAAAGCGTGTCGGTTCGACTCCGACCTCGGGCACCACGTACCCCCCAGACGGGGGTACGAAAAAAGCGGAAACCCCTAAGAGCGCGCAATAACGCGCTCAAATTGGGAGTGGCACCGAGCTTAGGTTGGGGGTGGGGTGCGGGGGTAACGCGTTTCCGACCGCAGAGGCGTACCCCATGCTCACCTCGGCACGATCTACGTCGACGGGGCACGCCGTCAACCCAGCATGGGCTGCGCCTTTTGGCGCGAACCGCTGTGCGTCCTGGCGAGCTGCGGGCCGGGGAGTGGAGTGAGATCGATCTAGAGAAGGCGGGATGGCTGATACCAGAGGTGCGAACCAAGGTGCGCAAGCCTCATTGGGTCCCACTCTCACGGCAAGGTGTCGCGATCCTGAGGGCGCAACACGAAATTTCAGGCGAAGGCCGCCATGTGTTCCCGCACGAGCGCACCGACAGACGCCCGATGATCGCTGTCCTGGCGACTTCCTGCGTTCTCTGCCTGTGAGTGACCGATTTTGCGGTACTCTAACGTGATTTCTTTTGTTGCACTCCAAATGGCGTTCTCGCACTCCAAACAGGTACAGACAAAAGTTTGGATTCCGAGGCGGTGAAGGTCCGCGTTACTTCATTTTTGACGACGGGCTTACTGGCAACGGGAAGTGGAACTGACCGCCCCCCAGTACTCTCAACTTTAGGGGAGCGCTTGCTGCTCAGCCCTAACAAATGAGCAAGCCTAGGCGGAATCGGGCGAATCGGCTTTTCTGGCGTATTCATGGCGCTCCTTTGGTGTAGGAGAGCGACGCTCTTTTGTGTGCGCTCGTGTCAAGAGCATAACGGCAGGTTTGCCAGTTAGCGCGCCGATTTGACTTATTGAACCATGATCGCGTGTGCGCTCATGAACTCATCGAGTTCGGGATCGAGCATGCCTAGCGCGGCGGCCGCGTCCTCAGTCCGTCGCCTGTTCTTTCCTGCAAACCCAACGAATCTCAATTCAACTGCTAACACTCAAAGTCGCGAGGGGCCCAGGCTGGCAGTCAATCGATTTAGAGGAGATCGCGCAGCGCTGATGTTCTCGGAACTTGCTTGCCAATGGTGCTTCAGCGGTCCGGAGGAAGATGTTCGCCATGCGCAGCGCACTGACCGCGAGAGGCTTCCGGAAGGAGCACAGCGACCTGGCGATAGGTCCACGGCCGTCCTGGCAGCGAAGCCATCTCGGCGGCCGGCTAATCAGGCCGCGATCGGAAGCCGATTGGGCTCTGAGGTAAGCACTTCCTTGCTCGCAAGCGCAAGGGCAAATGTCGCTGCCGAAGGATTCAAGCTATCAACCATGGAGCTGGGCATCAGAATCGTCGCCCCGCGCTCCTTCGTGGTCTCATAAATGATGTTCATCGCACGAAGTTGCAGCGCCACAGGATGCCCGGCGTAGATATCCGCAGCCTCCACAAACTTTCCCGCAATCGCCGCCTCGGCTGAGCCAAGAATTACCCGCGCCTGCTTTTCGCGCTCAGCTTGGGCCTGACGGGACATGGCGTCCTGCAGAGCTACGGGGATCGCAACGTCGCGAATCTCCACTGAGGTTACTGATATACCCCACGGAGCGGTCTTTTGGCCGATTTCAACCTCTAGCTGCTCGTCCGCTTCCTTGCGGTCGGATAGCAATGCGGCCAGCATCGAAGAACCGATCATCTCTCGCAGCGAAGTCTGTGCGACGCGGTCAATCGCTTCGCGGAAGTTGGTGATGGCCAATGCTGCCTTTTCGGCGTCATGAACGTGCCAGAAAATGATCGCATCAACGTTGACCGGCACCGTGTCTTTGGTAAGCGCCTGTTCAGCGTTAAACGCTGTGGTCTGGATACGCCCGTCGATGACCGCGACCACGTTGTCGAGGATCGGGATGATCGCAAAGAGTCCGGCTCCCTTAACGCTTTGCAGCTTTCCCATCCGCAAGATCACGAACTTCTGCCAAACGTTGGCCATTTTCAGCGATAGAGCGACGATGACCGCAGCTCCGAAGAACACGAATGCGAGATATGGATTCAACCGGTAACCGACCACGACACCCGCGACCACACAAGCAGCCACCAAAAAAGCAGTGATCGGATTCATGGAGGCGATTCCTTAGCTGAGCTGTAGATTGCCGAACGCTACGCTCCATGGCGAAAGTCTTCGGTGCGCCAACGTACTGACGAAGATGTGGCAGCCCGCACGCAGGCTTCGGCCGGTATCGGTGATGTCAGCGATGCTGAGCGCGCCGGACGGTATAAGAAGTGCTCAGCGATCAGCCATACATCGTGAGTTCAGCGACTGCATGAGAATGGCCGGGCTTTGATGCTTGCGCAGACAAAGTAATGCTCGCGAAAGGTAACCGTCGATCCAGCAAGATTCGACCGTCGATGAAGACTGCCGCGGGTTTTGAAGCAGACCAACAGCTGCGGGCGAATCGAGGCAATGTGCGGTAGCGCCCCGACGGATTGACTCTCCGCGTGCTTTGATAAAGCAATTAGATTAACTACCGGAAATCCCTATGTTTATCAGCGGCGGCTTGCTAGGAGCCCTCACGGTCATCGCCCTCATCATCGCCGTGCTGCGGTAGAGCCTGAATCGGCGGCGGCAGCGGGACTGTTATGACCCAGAGGATGGGACCTAATACGGACGCCTCCACTGTCGGGGCACACCCCAAGTTGGAAAATCAGCAGCTTCTGCAGAGCCAAGCAAGTCCGCTCGCTCGACAAAAACAAGCCGCTGCGTCGGGCAGACTGCCGCTTTTTAGAAAATGAAGATCAAGTCACTACTCGGCGAGCGGTACTGATTCGCCAGGCGCGCATCTGCGCCAATTCAATTGGCGAGTTCACTGTTGCCGCTGTTTGGATTTGACAATGTTCCTTGAGCCGGGCGGCGAGTTAGCCCATTCGGCCGCGCGATCGATCATGGATCCAGCGCCGCTCGAGCGCACCTTAGATTCAAGCCTGCAATCCCCGCGCGCTCACACGCCACGCTCCCTCTGCGGCCGCGCGACAACTCAATGTGTCGTCCAAGCCGTCGCGCAGTAACACCCGGAGCACGCCCATAACCACCCTAACTTCCGCGATGCGCAAGTCCCCTGCTGAATCGGTCTGCTCCGCGAGCGTCGAGCCGCCCTGCGGCTTGACGAGCGAGCAAGCGCGCAGTCGGTTGCAAGAGTTCGGTCCGAACGCGATATCCGATACGTCAGTTAGCCCGCTGCGCGCGGCGCTTGAAAAATTCTGGGCGCCCGTTCCCTGGATGCTCGAGGCCGCAATCGTGCTCGAGTTAGTGCTAGGCAAATATGTCGAGGCCGCGATCATTGCCGCGCTTTTGGTATTCAATGCGGCACTGGGCTTGATTCAGGAGAGCCGCGCCCAGGCTACCCTTAAGGCGCTCAAATCCCGGCTCGCTTTGAGCGCCTCTGTGCGCCGCGATAACGCGTGGCAAACTGTACCGGCAGCCGAGCTCGTGCCAGGCGATATCGTGAAGCTGTCACTCGGAGGTGTCGTTGCGACGGATGTACGAATCTCCGGTGGAGAAGTGCTACTCGATCAATCGATGCTTACCGGAGAATCGGTTCCGATTGAGGCGGGTGCAGGCCTGCAAACCTACGCCGGAGCGCTGATCCGGCGGGGCGAAGCCGTCGCGGAGGTCGTGGCGACAGGGATTCACACCAAGTTTGGTCGCACCGCCGAACTCGTCCGCAGCGCCCATGTCGTCAGCTCCCAGCAGAAAGCCGTCCTCATGTATCGCTCGCTTCCATATTGGCGGTTGGCGGAATCGCAATGAAACCTCTGCCAGCCTTCGCCGTGATTAGCACGTTTGCCGCTGCGCTGTTCCTGGCATTCGTCTTGGCAATCGTGAAGCGCCCCTTATTCGCTCGCTTCGCGATCGCTTAGGAAACGCGCGCCAGCAGGCGAGCGTTGAGCCGGCGGCCGGCGATCATCATGCCAACCTCCGCGTCGCCTCATGTTGCGATCAGTCTTGACGCTGATCGGTGATGTGCGCCTAATCTTTCTCCACAATGCCCACGACTTGCCGGCCGACTTCGCCGCTTGCAACGCGCGGGCCGCCCCCTGCATGATGCTCATAAGAAATCGTCCCGTTTGATTTCGGGCACATCTGAGCAGCGCCAATGGAAGTCACCGTGATCCCCGGAGATAAGCTCCTCGTCAGACTTTGGGAGACCATTGCCGATAAAGGAATCGGCAGTTTGCTTCGGCCGTGGCCCACGCTGCGGGAAGATCAAGCTGCGCTCGAAGTGCGCCGTCAGGAGCTTTCGAGCCTGCAGCAGGCGCTTGCGGCCAATCACGCTGAATCAGCGCCTAGCGCGACCGGCGATTCTGCCCAAGGCGCGAGCAGATCTGACATTGCGGCAATCGCCGCGCGCAATCTGCAGACGGAGGGAGTACGTAGAGAAATTGCGCTGGCAAGCACAGTGGCGCACGCTGAACAGACGCTGCTGTCGGATGAGTCCGAGCTCTCCACCCTCGCCGTTGCCGACAACTGGCTGCTGCGTTGGCGCGATTGCGTAGCAAGCGTGTCGTCTGAAGAACTGTATTCGCTTTGGGGCCGCGTACTTGCCGCAGAAGTAAAGACACCGGGGCAGTTCACGCTGCGCGGCCTGGAGTTCATCAGGAACCTCACGCCAGAGGAGGCTCGAGCCATCGATAAGCTCTCTCCATTTTCCGTGGAGAACTTCATCCCACAAGGCTCCAAGGTCCTCGATGCCGCCGGCGTCACCCTGGAGGTCCTGAACGAAATGCAGAATATCGGTGTGCTGACTGGCGTGCAGCCGAGCCCGATGACGGCGAAGATCAGGTCGATCGGGACGGATCGGTTCTACTGCGCGCTGCGCTGTCCCGGCAACACCATGCTCGCGGTTACCGCGGACGATCCGACCAAACTCTGCATCGTGACCGTATACTTCGTATCCGGCATCGGTCGTCAAATCATGAACCTGCGTGTCTCGCAGCCAAACGAAGAGATGCTTGCGGTACTAACCGCCGAAATCAAGCAGCAAGGGTTCAAGGTGCAGCGAGGCAAGTTCAAACTCGTGCGTCCTGGCACCGCACAGTTTTACGATTTGACCGACTTGTGATGCATCAGGGGTCGGTTGCCTCCGGGCTTTTCACGCCAAGCATGCGCATCAGGGTCTGGGCATCCTTAGGGGCGCGCAGTTTGACGTCCGTGTTATCAAAGAAACAGTAGACGGCGCGCTGCTTCGCTTTTGGCGCCTTGGACTTTGAGATCTTGACAGCGTCCTCGGGCTCTATGCCGCGATGCCACGCACGAATCCGGCGCGCCCAGTCTTCGAGCGCCTTGTCCTGGTAGCCGCCCTCGTAAAGTGCTTTATCACCATGCAAGCGCATATAGACAAAATCCGCGGTGATGTCCTGCGCCATCGGCCAGCTGCGCGCCGACTCTGCGATCACCAAGGCGACGTTATGTGCACGCAGAAGGTCAACAAACGACTCGTCAAGAAAACTCTCGTTGCGTATCTCGACTGCATGACGTAGCGGGCGCTTATTCCCCGGATCCAGCTGCGCGCGCTCTTTCATCCACGCGGAGTGTTTGGCGCCGAGCGCAGCTGCACCATCGGTATCCTGAGGCAACATCTCCAAAAACGCCTCCATGCGCGGCCGGTCGTATTTGAAATTCGGCGGGAACTGCCAGAGCACAGGACCTAGCTTGCTGCCAAGATTGAACAGTCCCGAGGCGAAGAAATTCGCAAGCGGCTCAGCCACTTCCTTCAACCTCCGGATGTGCGTGATGTATCGTGGTCCCTTTATCGTGAACTCGAAGTCCTCTGGCGTCTCATCACGCCACTTCGCATAGCTCTCCGGGCGCTGCAGAGAATAAAACGAACCATTGATCTCGATCGTCGGCAGCAAGCACGACGCATAGTGCAACTCGAGGCGCTGCGGCAAGTCGTGCGGATAAAAAACGCCGCGCCATGGCGCGTAGCGCCAGCCGGAAATCCCAATTCGTATACTGCTCATATATCGCCTTTTAGCATGGACCAGAGGGCGCAGTTAAACCAAGTGGTTGATCTTTCGCAGAGTGTGACTTAGCCTCGACCGGATGGAAGAACGTCCCGCAGCTCTCGATAGCGTTTTCCACGCGCTCGCGGATCGGACACGCCGCGCGATGTTGCGTGCATTGGCGACAGAAGAGCACAACATCGGCGAGCTTGCTGCTCCACACCGGATGTCGTTTGCCGCCGCGTCCAAGCACGTGACCTGGTGCGCCGCCGCGTGGAGGGGCGAGCTCACGTGTGCCGCATCGAACCCGCACCCCTTGCAACGGCGGACGCGTGGCTGCGCTTCTACCAGCGCTTCTGGATGCAGCAACTCGACCTGATAGGCGGATCGTTGCGACCGGAGGAGCACGCGACCACGCGTCGCGGCAAACGCGCACGCCTCAGGCGCTGACGCGGCCCAGCACATCAAGCAGGGCGATCTTAGCCGCCGGCTGTTGGCGTAACATGCATGCCCGGCAGTCACGAAAGGCGCCACGCAATGCTCGTCTTGATCGTCGGTCTTGTGCTTTTTCTCGGCGCGCATTCCGTTTCGATAGTTGCGCCCCATTGGCGCGAGCGCATGGCGCTGCTCATGGGTCCACTGCAATGGAAGGGTCTCTATGCGCTCATCTCCGCGCTGGGATTTGCCGCCATCATCTGGGGTTACAGCAGCGCCCGACATTCGCCGGTAACTCTCTATTCGCCGCCTCTGTGGCTGCACCACGCCACCTTCATACTCATGCTGCCGGTTTTTCCTCTGGTCCTCGCCGCGTACCTGCCCGGAAAAATCAAGACGGCAATGCCCCATCCCCTTCTCGCGGCGACAAAGTTTTGGGCCACTGCCCATTTGCTCGCCAACGGGTCGCTCGCCGCTGTCCTGCTCTTCGGGGGCTTTCTCGTGTGGGCCATCGTCGATCGCATCTCGCTCAAGCGGCGCACACAGTCACCGATTCAGACCCTTCCGCCGTCAGCCTTCAATGATATTGCTGCGATAGTGGGTGGCCTTGCGCTTTACGCGCTCTTCGTTTGGCGCTTGCACCTGTGGCTTATCGGCGTGCAACCGGTCGCATAAAGCACTTAGGTGCTCGAGCCGATAAATAGACTCGCAGCGAGACCGTCAAGGATCCACTGTCAGCCGCTCCGAACGAGCTGGTCGTATTCGGGTAACAAGTCCTCATTCACGAGGGTCAGCTCACAGCCGTTCGCCCTCGAGACCATATCGATCGCCACTCGCGCGTCCGCTCGGGATTTGCGACTCATATTGGATCGCACACGGCGTCTTTGGGCCTCGCCTATCTGGACTCAAGCGCGCTCTTGCCCATGTACCACGACGGTATGTTCATCGGTCAGCACGGCTCATGGAATCGAAGACCCAGAAGCGACCTACAAAGTCGTATTCGTCCCCTTCTCTCAAGGCAAGCCGCAGGGATTGCCGGTTGATGTGCTCGCAGGCTTCGTAAGCCCGGAAGGTAATGCCTACGGACGACCGGTCGGTGTTGCGATCGCACAGGATGGGGCGCTGCTGGTCGCCGACGATGTCGGCAATATCGTGTGGCGTGTCGCTGCCCCCCTCATCAGACGCCTCACGCCAATCGCCGTAGCTTCGAAGCTCAGTGCAAGCGGCTCCGCGGCCCCCTGCAAATCAGCTATCGTTCAGTACTTTGAACGGGACGACGGGATAATCATGAAGCTCTTCTCCGGCGCACTTCTCGATGAACTGGGCACCAAGGCAACGGCGAGCGCGCGCGGGCGCGCAAATCACAATGTCCACGCTTCCGCAGAGGACCCGGTGCAACGCTTCTTTGTCGTCGCCAACCGCAACTCCTACTTTCGCCCCCACCGCCATCAGACCAAGTCGGAGCTTGCGCTTGTGCTGCGCGGTGGCTTTGACGTTCTGACCTTTGATGAGACCGGATGTCTGGATGCGCGCTTCATCGTCGGCGCTGGCAGCGAGCACCTCGGCTACGAGACGCCCCGCGGAACCTGGCATACGCTCATCGCGCGCGCCGACGGCGCCGCGTTTCTCGAGATCAAAGAGGGACCTTACGATCAGGCGGGCGCGTCGGAATTTGCCCCGTGGGCGCCGCCCGAGGGTGACGCGCGCGTATCGCAGTTTCTCGAGCGACTGCGCACCGCTGCGGTGGGTGCGCGCGTGCGCGCCTAACCTTCCTCTTCGCGATCCTCTGAATCATGTCCGCGATGATGCCGGGATGGCATCACGGCATCGATGCCAGTCTTCTTGTGCTGACGCATCAGTTCGAGCTTGATCTTCTCACCCGGCTGATAGGAGCCCAGGATTCGCGTTGCATGGGAACCGCTCGTCGGCTCGCGCCCGTCGATTGAAAGGATCACATCGCCGTCCTGCAGATTAAAGGCCGCATCCCTCGGAGCGCGCAGTACGAGAACGCCCTTCCCCGTTCCGAAGTAGGCTCCGAGCTGCGGCGTCAGTGTCGCAAGCTGCATCCCCGAGATCGAGCCGCGCGAGCTGCCCATGAAGTCAGAACCAAAGTCTTCAAAGGGAAAGTGTGGTGGCATGCCGGGGATGCCCCACGCGTTCTCGACGGGCCGCGCCGTCATCTCGAAGTCCATGCTCTTGCCCTCGCGCAGCACGCGCACCTTGACTTTGCTGTTCGGTTCGACGTTGCGCATCAGGCGCGCAACTTCGGCGGACGAACCCTCCCCTTTCACCTCCGTGCCGTTCACGCTGACAACTACATCACCGGGGCGAATGCCTGCCTGGGCCGCAGGACCGCCGGGGCTGACATCGCGTACATGTGCGCCATCCTTCACGCCGCCCGAGTCGAGCTGCACGCCGATGATGGCGTGTGTCGGGCCCTCGCCCATCGTTCTCAGCCGCTCGATGAGCGGTTTGCCAAGCTGCGCGGAAAGCTCGGCGACCTGATGGGCCGCATCCTCGAGCTTCTGCCGCGCGTCTCGAAGTTGCTTCTCGAGATCAGCCTGCGAAGTGTCCTGTGCAAACACGGGACCACAGATCAAGGTAGCGGCCAGAAGAAGTGCACCCCAGGATTTCGAGAACATCGCAGATCACCTCCAAAATGAATTGCCGTTCAGGGCAGACCGGACGCCAGCGACTCCGCGTAGCGCACCTGTGCAAGAGAATTGATGAGCTGATCGCGCTCGTGTTGCAGGGCATGCGCGTGCTCGAGCTGACCACCCTGCGCGCGCACCGAGGTGAGGGTGTCGTCCACCCACGCAATGCGGTCCTCGAGCCCCATCACGGCGGCGCGCGTACCGACGCGCACGATCACCGGCTCGGCAGGCTGTGCCGCGAGCCACCGCTCGGAGGCGAGGGAGCTCGCCGCCACCTCATCCGGTGCAACAATTGCAGCGGGCGGCCGATGCGCCATTCCGGCAACGTCGGAGGCGCCGGAGCTCAGCACGGGTGAGAGGTAGCGCCAGCTGACGAACGCGCCGATCATCGCCAGCGCAACTCCCGCAACCAGTGCAAATTGTCGCCGCTGCTCGGCGCGCGCGCGCGCGCGCCGCAACAGCTGGCGCCGCTTGAACTCCTGCCACGGGATGGGCGGCGCGCCGTCGCCCGGCAGACGCCGCAGCTTCTGACCGATCATGTCGACCACGCGAGCGTCCTCTAGATCGAAGTGCATGCGGGAGGCTCCACGGCAGGCTCGAGGTAAGTGCGCAATCGCTGGTGCGCGCGCGCGAGCTGTGACTTTGAAAAGCTGGGAGTACGGCCGAAGGCGCGACCGATCTCCTCGTGCGAATAACCTTCAACTTCGAACAGCCACACGACCGCGCGCGCCGTTGGCGGCAGCCTCCACAGGGCGCGCTCGACATCCAGGCACTCTGCAGCGCAGGTGGCAAGCGAAGGGTCGTCCACGGCGTTGCGCATCCACTCATCTCCGGCGCCTTCCCATTGCAGGCGCGCCCGATGCCAGGGCGAGCGCAGATACATGAAACACTTCGAGAGCGCGATCTGGCGCAGCCAAGCCCCTAGAGGCGCCTCGGCACGAAAGCTGGGCAAGCGCTCGTAGAAGCTCATCATCGTTTCCTGAAACAAGTCCTCCGCCTGGGCGCCACCGCCCACCAATCTGCGTATAAGTCCGAAGGTGGCCGGAGCGAGCGCAGCGTAGATAGTCGACTCGGCACGCTCATCGCCGCCGCACGCCTGTGCCACGATCTCCGCTGCCACCCCTATTTGTGCGAGCCTACTCACTATCCCTATAGATGCCCGAGAGCGGGAAAAGGTCGCAGCCAAGGCGCGCGCCGATTGGAAATGTCGGAGGCACAGGCCATCGAGCCACGAAAACGCCGTTGACCGGTGCGCGTGCCCTACCCTAAGTTATTGATTTTGGGGGCGGCAGCGTCGCGCTCATCCCGGAGGGCGCGCCGGAGGCCTACTCTTCCATGTCGGGGTACGGGCCTTTGCCGCCTTCGGCAATGAAGCGATCCACGCGCGCGGTGAGCACCGGCAGCGGCACCGATCCAAGCTCCAGCACCGCATCGTGAAACGCACGGATGTTGAAGCGCGTGCCAAGCGCGGATTCTGCTTTCGCGCGTGCTTTGACGATCGCCATCTCGCCGAGGTAGTAGGACAGTGCCTGACCCGGCCAGGCGATGTAGCGGTCGACCTCGGTCTCGATCTCGTGCTCTGGGAGCGCGGTATAGGTTTTTAGATAGTCGAGGGCGCGCTCCCGCGTCCAGCCCTGCGAGTGAATGCCGGTATCAATGACGAGCCGCGCTGCCCGCCAGATCTGATAGCCCAGCATTCCGAAGCGCTCATAAGGAGTCTTGTACATCCCCATCTCTTCACCAAGCTTCTCACAGTAAAGGGCCCAGCCCTCGCCATACGCGGAGATGTAGGTATGCTGGCGGAACTGCGGCTGATCCTTGTGCTCAAGCGCGATGGGCATTTGAAACGCGTGTCCCGGCGCAGACTCGTGTAACGTGAGCGCCGTCATGTTGTAGAGCGGGCGTGTCGGCAAATCGTAGGTATTGACGAGGTAGACGCCAGGGCCGCCGCGCCCTGCGGTGTAAAATGGAGCAAGATCCTCCGGCACCGGCTTGATCGCGAAACGCGCGCGCGGCAGAAGGCCGAAATACTGGGACGCCTTGCCATCAAATTCTTTGGCAATCAGCGCCGCGTGCATGAGCAGCTCCTCGGGCGTCTTGACGTAAAACTGCGGGTCGCTGCGCAGGAACTTCAGGAATGCCGGGAAATCCCCCTTGAATCCCGTCTCCTTCATCGCCGTCAGCATCTGCGCATGCAGCCGTGCGACCTCCGCCTCGCCGATTGAGTGAATCGCCACCGGCTCCGTATCGAGCGTTGTGAACTCGCGGATCTTTGCGCGGTAATAGGCCTTCCCGTCCGGCAGATCCTGCGCGGCGAGCGTCGTGCGCAAGTGCGGCAAATACTCATTGCGCATGAATTTCAAAAGCTTCACGTATGCAGGCTGTGCGACATCGCGGATGGTTGTCACGGCCTGCGCGCGCAGGCGCGCTGCCTCCTCGGGCGAGAACCCTGGCATCTCCTTGAAGGGCGTATAAAGCAAACTGTTTTCCGGCGATGCCTGGGTGACCACGGTGATGGACGCATCACGGCCCCTCATCGTGATGGCCGGAGGAGTGAAGGCGCGCGCAGCTCCGGCGCGCATCTCATCCATCTGCTCATTGAAGTAGCGCGGCAAATCGTGCAGCTGTGCGAGCCAGTTTGTGTAGTCCTCGCGCCTGCGAAACGTGCGGCGCGCCGTGTACCCCAGATTGGTCCAGAAGGTAGTGTCCGAGTTGACCGGCATTTCATAGTCGCGAAAACGCTGGTTAGCGATTAGCACTTCGATCTGCGGCCGGTAGACGGCGTAGTTCAACTGCTCCTTTGGAGAGAGCTGTGTGCGATCGATGGCTTCGAGTTTGCGAAGCACATCCTCCCAATAACGCAGGCGCATCTGCTGCGCCGCGGGATCCATCTTCGGCAGGTGATCCTGAATGGGCTTCTGGCTGTCCTCTTCATCGGGGAGTTGTTGCTCGCGCCAGTTCCACTCGGCCGTGTAGATCGCAGAGAGCCGCGCATCGGCGTCGCTCTGCGCCGCGCCTACAGAAGGTGTCGTCATAGGAAGTGCCGTCGCGATGCTGGCAATGATGAGTGCATGCATGGAAGTCCGTACCGATGAAGCGGAGTTGAAGAGTCTTGCAGGGACGCAATAGTCACGCAAGGCGCGGCGGCACCCAATGCGCTCGCCCACAGCGAGATTGCGGTGGCTGGGCTGCGGTTGGATGATGCTTCGTCCGACGGGAGGCTTTCAATGTTGACCCTGTCCCTGCGAGATACGCTCTCGCGACTACTGCTGGCGCTCGCCTGCGGAGCCGTCATGGGCTTGAATCGGAACCTGCACCGCAAGGCTGCGGGCGTTCGTACCTTCGGCCTTGTCTGCGCGGGTTCGGCGATAGTGGCGATCGCGATCATGCAGGTCAATCCGGAAGCAAGCGCCATCGGCCCGGTGATTCAGGGAGTACTCACCGGCATCGGCTTTCTTGGCGCAGGTATCATTCTGCACCAGGCGACCTCGAGCCGCGTTACCGGGCTGACGACCGCGGCTGCGGTGTGGCTGACCGCGGGGCTGGGACTGGCGTGCGGGCTGGGGGAGTCCGCGCTTGCGGTGTCGGGCCTTGCTGCCGCTCTTATCCTGCTCCTCCTCGGCAGGCCCCTTGAACGGCTTTTTCAAAGGATGTTCTCTGAAGACGAAGGTTCGCGGCCGCGCGAAGATTCGGATGACGCGGATGGTTAATCAAACATACGCGCTGGCGTAGCCCGGGCACGCCACCGTGCAGATCCGGGTGCGCAACTGCAAACGGCGCACAACTCTCCCTTGCTAGAATCGTCGCAGTGAGAGCCCTCCGGACGAATTGAGGAAGCATGAACTTCTGCAGTCATTGCGGCGCGCGCATCGCGTTGCGCATCCCGGACGGGGATAACGTCGAGCGTCATGTGTGCGACGCCTGCGGCACCATTCATTATCAAAATCCGAAGCTCGTGGTGGGCTGCGTCGCCGAGCATGACGGCAGGATCGTGCTCTGCCGACGTGGCATCGACCCGCGCCGCGGCTACTGGACCATGCCGGCGGGATTCATGGAAAACGGCGAGACGCTGCAGCAGGCGGCCGCACGCGAATCGCGCGAGGAAGCACTGATCGATGTCGACATCGGTTCACTGCTCGCCGTGGTGCATGTTCTGCATGCGCATCAGGTGCACGTGTTCTTCCGCGGCAGACTGCGTAACCCGAGCTTCGGCGCAGGGGTCGAAAGTCTTGAGGTGAAGCTCGTCCGGCCGGAGGAGATCCCGTGGGCCGACCTCGCCTTTCCGAGCACGGAATTTGCCCTGCGCCGCTATCTGGATGACCAGGCAGCGGCGCGCGAGGAGTATCACTTCGCAGAGCTTGCGAGGCGCTTCTAAAGCCCAATCCATTCACGTCTCAAGCCGTGCCATGGCAAAATGCGCCGGTTATTTGTTATTCCGGCGTGCGCGCCCACGGATGCTCCATGACCTTTGTCGTCACCGAAAACTGTATCAAGTGCAAGTACATGGACTGCGTGGAGGTCTGTCCGGTGGACTGTTTCCACGAGGGGCCGAATTTCCTCGTCATCGATCCGGATGAGTGCATCGATTGCACGCTCTGCGAGCCCGAATGTCCGGTGGAAGCCATCTTCTCCGAGGAGGAGCTGCCCGCCGGGCAGGATCATTTCACCCCGCTCAACGCGGAGCTTGCGAAGCAGTGGCCGGTGATCACCGAAAAGAAGGCAGCACCCCCCGATGCCAAGGAGTGGGAAGGCAAGCCCGATAAGCTCAAGCTCTTGGAACGGTAGCGGGCGTTAGTTGCCCTGCAGGCGCTGAACCAGCTGCATGGGCGAGAGATAGCCGCCCAGCATCTCGCCGTCGTTCATGACGATGGCAGGCGTACCCTTGATGTCGAACTTCTGCCCCATGGCGTAATCACGAGCTACCGGCGAGCCACCGCAGCTCTTCGGTGCCTTTAAATCCTGACCAAGCTTCGCCTTGGTGAGCGCCTCATTGCGATTGGCCGAACACCACACCTGCTCCGCTTTCGCCCAGGAGTCCGTATTCGGGCCGGTGCGGGGATAGAACATGTAGCGCACGCGCACGCCCAGCCGGTTGTATTCGGCTATCTGGCTGTGCAGCTTGCGGCAGTACGGGCAGTCGACGTCTGTGAAAACGGTGACCGTGTACTTAAGTGACTTCGGACCAAAGACCAGCATGTCCGACTCGGGGATGCCAGCCAGGAGCTTCATGCGCACATCCCTGCGGTGCGTTTCGGTGAGGTTGTCCTGCTTCGCCAGGTCGTAAAGGTCGCCCATGATGGCGTACTTGCCATCCGCAGTGACATAAGCGAAGTCCGTTCCACGCTGCAGTTCGTAGATGCCGGGGATCGCCGAGGCGTGCAGCTCATCGGGAGTCGTCCCCGGAATCTTCTTTGCCAGCGCAATGCGCGGATCCACCGATTGCGCAGGCTCATCCGCCGAGAAAGCGATGGAGGCAACGGCGCCGAGCAGTCCCAGCAAGACGATACGCGAGCGATTAATCATGGAATCTTCCGGTCGAAGCCAGTCGGTTGGATTGGACCGGCAGGGCCAGAGAAGGTTTCCTGCCGGACTTAGGAGACTTCGCGAAGTCTAGCAGATGCTGCGGTGCAGGTTTGCGTGGCCCTAGCCGCGCGGGTGGTGCTGGGCGTGCAATTCCTTCATACGCTCGCGGGCCACGTGCGTGTAGATCTGCGTAGTCGAAAGATCACTGTGTCCGAGCAGCATCTGCACCACGCGCAGGTCGGCACCGTGGTTGAGCAGGTGCGTGGCAAACGCATGCCGCAGGCTGTGCGGCGATAGATCTTTGTTGATGCTGGCCTTGCGTGCGTAGCGCTTGATGATGTGCCAGAAGGCCTGGCGAGTCATGCGATCGCCGCGCCGGGTTGGAAAGAGATAGTCGGTCTGGCGCTCAAGGAGAATCTCGCCGCGCGGGCCGCGTGCGAAATCCGTCAGCCACTTGACCGATTCGCCGCCGAGGGGAATCAGGCGCTCGCGATTGCCCTTGCCGAGGATACGCAGCACGCCCTGGTTGAGGTTGACCTGTCCCATGCGCAGGTTCACCAGCTCAGACACGCGCAAACCGGTGGCATACAGGACCTCGAGCATCGTGCGATCGCGATTGCCGAGCGGATCGGAAACTGTCGGCGCCGCGAGCAACGATTCGACTTCCTCTTCGGTCACCGACTTCGGCAGCGAGCGGCCGATCTTCGGCATCGCAATCTGCGCGGTGGGATCCTCGCGGACAATGCCCTCGCGCACGTAATAGCGGAAAAAGCGCCGGAAGCTGGAAAGCTGGCGCGCAGTGGAGCGTGGGCGTGCGCCGCTATGCACGCGCCAGGAGATAAAGCCTAGAAGGTCGGCGCGCGAAGTCTTCATAATCGCGATGTCGCGCTCCGCAAGCCAGCGTGCTAGCGAAGTGAGATCAGCGCGATAGGCAGCGAGGGTGTTGGCGGACAAGCCGCGTTCCATCCACACCGCATCAAGAAAGCGTGATACAGCCGGATCGGCCGATTCGGCAGACGAGGCGGGAACGACCGCAGCGGCGTACTTGGACAAGCCTTCTAACTCCGAGGATGGCCGAGCGGAGTATGGTGATAGCTTGGTTGAAATCGGCGTGACGATCTTCACATCTGCGTGCCAGCATTAACATAAAGAGAACCAGTTCACACCGAGCGCGAGTGCCCTGCCGAGAATGCGTGCATGAATTTCCCAGGCGAAGCCGCTGAGGCGGTGCTGGCGACACCGCTGCGAACGCTCGCGCGCATCGGGTACGGACTCTACGCCTGGGTGGTGTTCTTCGTGTTGGCATTTGGCGCAGTGTGTGCGACGGCGGTACTGCCGGGCATTGAGCGCCGACGGCGCGTCGCGCATCGGATGTCGAGTTCGATGCTCAAGCTTGCGCTGCTACGCATCACGACGAAATCCATGGAGCGCGTTCCCGCGGGGCAGTGCGTCATTGTCGCCAACCACGCAAGCTACCTCGATGGCGTGGTGTTCACCGCGGTGCTGCCACCGCGGTTTGGTTTTGTCATCAAGCGCGAGATGGATCGCGTGCCGCTTGCCGGCTTATTGCTGCGACGCTTGGGCTCACTCTTCGTCGAGCGCGCCAAGGGTCAGCGCGGGGCGAACGATGCCCGGCGTGTGCTGCGCACGGCATTGAACGGCAGCTCGCTCGTCTTTTTTCCGGAAGGCACATTCGCCCGCTCGCCGGGACTCCTGAAGTTTCACATCGGCGCCTTCGCGACAGCCGTGCGGGCGGGCTGCCCGATCGTCCCGGCCGTGGTGCGCGGCACGCGTGTTGTACTGCCGCTCTGGGCGTGGCTGCCGCGACGTGCGCACATCGAGGTGGAATTTCTCGAGCCCCTCATGCCAAGCGGCAAGTCCGCTTCCGAGGCGGTGGTCGAACTGCGTGATCGCACGCGGGCAGTGATCCTTAGCCGCCTGCAGGAGCCGGATCTGGCCGCCTGATTTTACATATTGCGTCGGTACTGGCCGCCTACCGCGTAAAGCGCGTGTGAGATCTGGCCGAGCGAACACACCTTCACCGTCTCCATGAGCGCTTCGAAGACATTCTCGCCCGCCGCCGCAGTGCGCTGCAGGTTTTGCAGTGCAGCGGGCGCGGCTTGCGCATTGCGCGCCTGAAACGCTCTTACGGCGGCCACCTGGCCCTGCTTTTCCTCCTCCGTCGAACGAAAGAGTGGTGCGCTCGCCGCGGAACCTGCGCCATGCCCGTCGGCGAGAAATGTGTTGACGCCGATGATCGGCAAAGTGCCGTCGTGCTTGCGCGTTTCGTAGTAAAGCGATTCCTCCTGAATCTTGGTGCGCTGGTACATGGTCTCCATGGCCCCGAGAACGCCGCCGCGCTCCGAGAGCGCGTCGAATTCCTTGTAGACCGCCTCTTCGACCAGGTCCGTCAGGTATTCGATGATGAACGACCCTGCCCAGGGGTTCTGATTCTTATTGAGACCGAGCTCGCGATTGATGATGAGCTGAATCGCAACCGCGCGGCGCACGCTCTCCTCGCTGGGTGTGGTCAGCGCCTCATCGTACGCATTGGTGTGCAGGCTGTTGCAGTTGTCAAACAGCGCGTATAGCGCCTGCAGGGAGGTGCGGATGTCGTTGAAGTCGATCTCGCGCGCATGCAGGCTGCGGCCCGAAGTTTGAATGTGGTATTTCAGCATTTGGCTACGCGCGCCCGCGCCATAGCGATCGCGCATGGCGCGCGCCCAGATTCGCCGCGCCACGCGGCCGATCACCGCGTACTCCGGATCCATGCCGTTGGAGAAGAAGAACGACAGGCTCGGCGCGAACTCGTCGATCTGCATGCCGCGGGCGAGATAGTACTCGACGATGGTGAAACCGTTCGCAAGCGTAAAGGCCAACTGCGAAACGGGATTCGCGCCCGCCTCGGCGATGTGGTAGCCGGAGATCGAGACGGAGTAGAAGTTGCGCACGCGCTCTTCGATGAAGTACGACTGCACGTCACCCATCATGCGCAGCGCAAATTCGGTGGAGAAGATGCAGGTGTTTTGCGCCTGATCCTCTTTGAGGATGTCCGCCTGCACGGTGCCGCGCACCGCGGCAAGGGCCTCCGTCTTGATTCGCTGGTAAACGGCCGGCTCTACCAGCAAATCGCCGCTTACTCCGAGGAGCGCAAGTCCCGAGCCATCATGCTGCGGCGGCAGCGCTCCGGCGTAGTAAGGCAGCGCGACACCGCGCGCCGCGGCGCGCTCGTGTGCGGCCTGGATCTTGCGTTCCGCCTCCTGCCATTGCCCTTCAGCTTTGAGGTAGCGCTCGACGCGTTGATCAATGGCGGTGTTCATGAACATCGCCAGAATGATCGGTGCGGGCCCGTTGATCGTCATCGACACGGAGGTCGTGGGTGCGCACAGATCAAATCCGGAGTAGAGCTTCTTCATGTCGTCGAGGGTTGCGACCGACACCCCCGAGTTGCCGGTGCGCCCATAGATGTCCGGCCGCGTATCCGGATCCTCGCCATAGAGCGTCGTCGAATCAAAGGCGGTCGACAATCGCGTGACGCCATGGCCGCCGGCAAGATAGTGGAAGCGGCGATTGGTGCGCTCAGGACCGCCCTCGCCGGCGAACATGCGCGTCGGATCCTCCTCCTCGCGCCGATAGGGATACACGCCCTGCGTGTACGGATAGGCCCCTGGGAGGTTCTCCTTGAAGACGAAACGCACAATCTCGCCCCAATCGCGAAAGCCGGGAACCGCAATCTTCGGCATGGTCAGGCGGCTGAGACTCTCGGTGTAGTTCTCGCCCGTCACTTCGCGTCCGCGCACTGGATAGACATAGGTCGCCTGCGTAGCGCCAGCCACGCGCGCCGGCCAAGCAGCCAGTGCGGCAAGCGCATCGGGCCCCACTGCATCGAGCGCAGCGTTGTACGCCAAGCGCAGTTGCCGACGCGTGGCATCGATGGAGGCATCCTCGAGCGCCGCAGCGTCGATGTGCGCAAAGTTGGCGGGCAGCGCAGGATCGGCGAGGCTCTCGAGCGCTTGGCGCAACCCATAGGCGCGCGTTGCCGCCTGCGCCTGCCGTTCGATGCGCGCGGCCGTGGCACGTGCGGCTTCGGCAATTTCAGCCAGATAACGCACGCGGGCACCCGGAATGAGAGCCGGCGGCGTCGCCGGCTCGACAAGATTGCGCGCGCCGATGTTCCAGGATGCCGTGCCGATCTTGCTCTCGTCGATGGTGCGCGTGAGCGCCGCAAAGAGCCGATTGACACCCGGATCATTGAAGCGACTCGCGATCGTCGGATACGCCGGCACCTGATCATCTGGCACCGAGAGTTGCTGCGGATGGTTGCGGCGCCATTGCTTGCGCACATCCCGCAGTGCATCCGGCGCGCCGCGTTTCTCGCTCTTGTTGAGTACGACGAAGTCGGCGAAGTCGAGCATGTCAATTTTCTCAAGCTGACTGGCGGCGCCATATTCCGCTGTCATCACGTACATCGACAGATCGGCGAGTTCAACGATTTCCGTATCCGACTGCCCAATGCCGGCAGTCTCAACAATGACAAGATCAAAGCCGGCGAGCTGATAAAGACCGATAACGTCCTTCAGCACCGCACTCGTCGCCAAATGCTGGCGACGGGTGGCAAGTGAGCGCATGAAAATCGATTCCGCGGACAGACTGTTCATGCGGATGCGATCCCCGAGCAGCGCACCGCCAGTGCGCCTGCGCGTGGGATCCATGGCGACGACCGCGATCTGCCGGCCGGGGAAGTAGCGCACAAAGCGGCTCAAGAGCTCATCCGTCAGACTCGACTTGCCCGCACCGCCGGTGCCGGTAATGCCGATGACCGGCGACTTCGGCTTGACGCGCGCGAGCGCCCGGCGAATTGCCTCGCGCGGCTGCTCATCGCCGCCGGCTCCCTCCAGCACCGAGATGGTTCGCGCCAGATGCCCGTGGTCGCGAGCGTTCAGCGGCCGAAACTCATACGCAGGGCGTGGCACCGCGCGTACCCGCCGTATCACATCCTCGATCATGCCCGTGAGCCCCATACGCCGCCCGTCCTCGGGCGTATAGATCTTCTCCACCCCGTAGCGCTCGAGCGCCTCAATCTCCTGGGGCGCGATCGTTCCGCCGCCTCCGACCACGACGCGAACGTGCTCGTAGCCGCGCTCCCGCAGCATGTCCACCATGTAGCGGAAGTACTCATCGTGGCCGCCTTGGTAAGAGCTCACCGCGACGGCGTCGGCGTCCTCATCGATGGCCGCCCGCACGATATCCGCGACGCTGCGGTTGTGCCCGAGGTGCACAACCTCGGCGCCCTGAGCCTGCAGCAGGCGGCGAATCATATTGATGGCGGCATCGTGGCCATCGAACAAAGACGCGGCAGAAATGAAACGAAGCGGTGCGGCGTGAGCACCGCTCGCACGCACAATCTCAAGGGCTGGAATGCTCATGGGTAAGCGGTCGAGCGCTGGGAAACCCGAGTGTTATATTAGCGCATGGGCCGGCCAGCCAGCCTATTACTCCTCACGCGGTGATCCATGTCTGACCACACGGTCGTCATTGTTGCGGCGAAGCGCACGCCAATCGGGGCTTTTCAGGGCGTATTCGCGTCGACTTCTGCCATCGAGCTGGGAGCGGCCGCCATTCGCGGCGCGCTCGACGCCTCCGGCATCGGCGCCGCTGAGGTACAGGAGGTGATCATGGGCTGCGTGCTGCCAGCAGGCTTAGGCCAGGCCCCTGCTCGCCAAGCGGCCTTGAGCGCCGGCCTCCCGGTAGGCACGCCCGCAACGACCGTGAACAAAATGTGTGGTTCGGGACTGAAGGCCATCATGCAGGGCGCCGACCAGATCCGCACCGGCGATGTGGAAGTCGTGGTTGCTGGCGGCTTCGAATCGATGACCAACGCACCCTACCTTCTGCCCAAGGCGCGTGCTGGCTATCGCATGGGTCACGGCCAAATTATTGACCACATGTTTTACGATGGGTTGCAAAGTCCGTTTGACGGCGAGCTCATGGGCCATTTCGCCGAGCGCACTGCCGGCCGCTACGAGTTCAGCCGCGCGGATCAGGATGCCTACGCTACCGAATCCGTACGCCGTTCCCTCGCTGCGATTGAAGGCGAGCATTTCGTCGCTGAGATCGCACCCGTGACCATCAAGAGCCGCAAGGGCGCGAGCGTTGTTGCTCGCGATGAGACCCCTTTCAGCTGTGACATCTCAAAGATCCCCACTCTGAAGGCCGCCTTCGCGAAGGATGGCACGGTGACCGCCGCGAGCTCCTCGTCGATCGCCGATGGCGCGGCCGCCGTCGTGCTCATGAGCGAGGCGGGCGCGCGCAAACGCGGCATCCGTCCGCTCGCCCGCATTCTCGGCTACGCGAGCCATGCGGCTGAACCCGAGTGGTTCACGACCGCGCCGATCGGCGCCATCAAAAAGGCAGTGGCGCAGCTTCAGTGGAGGCCCGAGGAAGTTGATCTGTACGAGATCAATGAAGCCTTCGCCGTGGTAACGATGGCGACCATGCGCGATGTGGGCATCCAGCATGAGCGTGTCAATGTGCATGGCGGCGCCTGCGCGCTCGGACATCCGATCGGTGCAACTGGAGCGCGCATCGTAACCACGCTTGCACATGCGCTCGCGCGCCGTGGGCGCTCGCGCGGCATCGCATCGCTGTGCATCGGCGGCGGCGAAGCGGTGGCGCTAGCAATCGAGCGCGGCGCGTAACGAGAGCGCGCATGCCCGTTCTTGCCTCGCAGATTGATCCCGGCAGCGAACGCTTCCGCGCCAACCACGCCCGCATGGCGCAGCTGGCGAGCGAGCTGCGCGCCGAAGTGGAGCGTGCAAGCCGCGGTGGCTCCGAGGAGGCGCGCAAGAAACACACCGCCCGAGGCAAGCTGCTGCCGCGCGAGCGCGTGCAAACCGTGCTCGACCCGGGCAGCGCGTTTCTCGAGCTCTCCTCGCTCGCCGCACACGGGATGTACGGCGCGGATGCGCCGGCTGCGGGGCTCATCACGGGAATCGGACGCATCCACGGCCGCCCGTGTTTGATCGTCGCCAATGATGCGACGGTCAAGGGGGGAACGTACTTTCCGCTGACGGTGAAGAAGCATCTGCGCGCACAGGCCATCGCCCTTGAGCATGCGCTGCCGTGTCTTTATCTGGTCGACTCCGGCGGCGCATTTCTGCCGTTGCAGGATGAAGTCTTTCCGGACCGGGATCATTTCGGACGGATCTTCTTCAACCAGGCGCAGCTCTCCGCGCGCGGCATTTCGCAGATAGCGATCGTGATGGGTAGTTGCACGGCAGGCGGCGCCTACGTTCCGGCCATGTGCGATGAGACCATAATCGTGAGGAACCAGGGCACGATATTTCTCGCCGGCCCGCCGCTTGTGAAGGCTGCCACCGGTGAGGAGGTGGATGCGGAGTCATTGGGCGGCGGCGATGTGCACGCGCGCACCTCGGGCGTAGTCGATCATCTGGCCGACAACGATGCTCATGCGCTCGCGATCGCGCGCTCGATCGTTGCAAGCCTGCCATCGCGGCCCGCATCGTGGCTCGCTTGCGCTGAGCCGCGCGCGCCGCTGCTCGATCCCGAGGAGATCTACGGCGTGCTGCCGCAGGACAATCGTCAGCCGTACGACGTGCGGGAAATTATCGGGCGCCTGGTGGACGGTTCCGACTTGCATGAGTTCAAAACCAACTACGGCACGACGCTCGTGTGCGGCTTCGCGCATATCTGGGGATGTCCAGTGGGCATCATCGCCAACAACGGCATCCTTTTTTCCGAGTCCGCCCTGAAGGGTGCGCATTTCGTACAGCTTAGTAACCGCCGGCGCGTGCCCCTGCTGTTTCTGCAAAACATCACTGGCTTCATGGTGGGCCGCAAGTACGAGAACGCCGGTATCGCCAAAGACGGCGCAAAAATGGTGACCGCGGTCGCCTGCGCGACGGTGCCGAAGCTCACCGTGCTGATCGGCGGCTCTTTCGGTGCAGGCAACTACGCGATGTGCGGCCGCGCCTACGGCGGGCGCTTCCTGTGGATGTGGCCCAACGCGCGCATCTCGGTCATGGGTGGCGAGCAGGCCGCGCAGGTGCTCGCCGCGGTGCGCAGCACCGGAGGACAAGCACGCGGTGATCAGTCCAAAGAAGAAGATGAGCGGCGCTTCATGGCCGAGACGCGTGCCAAATACGAGGCGCAGGGCAACCCGTATTACGCGACCGCACGGCTGTGGGACGACGGCGTCATCGATCCACTCGACACGCGCCGCGTGCTGGGTCTTGCGTTGCATTTGGCGGCGCATGGGCCCGCGCCCGAGCCGGAGCGCTACGGCATATTTAGAATGTAGGGAGGGGGATCCATGAAGATCGCGGAGGCGCGCGCCGTCGTGACCGGTGGCGCATCAGGCCTGGGAAATGCCGTGGCGCGCCACATCGCGGGCGCCGGGGGCCAGGTCACACTGCTTGACGTGCAGGAGGGGCCGGGACGCGCCGCGGCGAGCGAGCTTGGCGCGCGCGCGCGCTTCGTCAAATGCGACGTCACGGCCGAAGGAGAAGTTATCGCCTCCATGGAAGCCGCGGCCGAACGCATGGGCGCCATTGATCTGCTGGTTAACTGCGCCGGCGTGATCGGCGCGGCGCGCGTTCTCGGGCGCAATGGCCCGATGGCGGCCGAGTTCTTTACCAAAGTAATCCACATCAACCTCATCGGCACGTTTCTCTGCGACAAGGCAGCCGCCAACCTCATGCAGAAAAACACGCCGAACGAGGACGGCGAGCGTGGAGTTTTGATTCACACCTCCTCGGTTGCCGCCTTCGAGGGCCAGATTGGCCAGGCGGCGTACTCAGCCACGAAGGCTGCCGTCATGGGCATGACGCTGCCAATCGCGCGCGAGTTCGCCTCCTTAGGGATCCGTTGCATGTCGATTGCGCCCGGAATCTTTCTCACGCCGATGGTGGCAGCGATGTCGAAGGAGCAGCAAGAGTCGCTTGCCAAACAGATTCCCTTCCCGGCGCGCCTCGGTAAGCCGGAGGAATTTGCGCGCTTGGTCGCGGCGATCTTTGAAATTCCGATGCTGAACGGCGAGACGATTCGCCTCGACGGCGCCATCCGCATGCAGCCCAAGTGAGTCCGCCGCCATGACTGACATCATGGAGTATGACGTGGCGATCGTCGGCGCAGGCCCCGCGGGCCTTGGCGCGGCGATTCGCCTCAAGCAGCTCGATGCCAACAAAAGCGTCTGCGTGCTGGAGAAGGGTGCTAGCGTCGGCGCGCACTCCATCTCTGGCGCTGTGCTCGAGCCTGGCCCGCTAGAGACGTTGCTTCCCGAATGGCGGCAAGAGTACTCGGGCATGCGCGTGCCTGCGCTGCGCGATGAGTTCTTCTTCATGACGCGCACGGGTAGGCTGCGCTTTCCGCTGGTGCCGCGCCAAATGCACAACCACGGCAACTTCATCGTCTCCCTGGGGCAGCTCACGCCATGGCTCGCACAGCGCGCTGAAGCGCTTGGCGTCGACGTGTTTCCCGGATTTGCCGCCGCTGCAGCACTGTTTGACGACGCGGGTGGCGTCAAAGGTGTGCGCATCGGCGACATGGGCGTGCAGAAGGATGGCTCGCACGGTCCCAACTACACCCCGGGCGTTAACATTCACGCCCACGCAACGCTCATCGCAGAGGGCGCGCGCGGCTCGATTGCCAAGGAGCTCATCAAGCGCTTCGATCTGACGCGCGGGCACAATCCTCAGACCTACGGATTGGGATTCAAGGAATTGTGGCAATTGCCGCCCGGAAGGGTGCAGGCCGGCCTCATTCAACACTCGGTCGGCTGGCCGGTTGATCGCCGGACCTATGGCGGCAGCTTCCTCTATCATCTTGATAACGATCGGGTGTATGTCGGCTATGTTGCAGGCCTTGACTACGCCGACCCGCGCTTCAAACCTTTCGAGGCGTTTCAGCAGTTCAAAAACCATCCGCGGGTGAAACCCTTATTTGAGGGTGGCGAGATCGTCGCGGCGGGCGCACGCACCATTGCCTCGGGCGGCTGGCAATCACTGCCCACGCTCGAGATGCCCGGAGCACTTCTGCTCGGCGATGCGGGCGGCACGCTCAACTTTCCCAAGATCAAGGGCATCCATCAGGCGTTGCGCTCAGGAATGCTCGCCGCGGAGCACCTTGTGGAAACGAGAGGCACCGCCGGCTTCGATGCGCGCTGGCGCGCCTCGGTTGGCGGCCATGAACTTCACGGGGTGCGCAACATCGCACCCGGCATGAAGCGCGGGCTGTGGTTTGGCCTCGTGAACGGCGCCTGGGAGACCTACGTCACTGCCGGCAGATCCCCGTGGACGCTGCAGAACAAAGCGGACTTCTCCAAACTGCAGCGGCTGGATGAGTACCACTCACCCGAGCGCGGCTGGGAAACGCGCACCCTGCCACCGCGCGACCGGGTCTCCTCGGTATTCTTTGCCGGCAATACGCACGATGAGAATCAGCCCGTACACCTCAAAGTCGCCGACACATCAATCTGCGCCGACCGCTGCGCACGCGAATTCGGCAATCCCTGCCAGAACTTCTGTCCCGCAGGCGTCTATGAGATGGTTGAGGATGGCAGCGGGGCCAAGCGTTTGCAGATCAACGCCGCCAACTGCGTGCACTGCAAGGCCTGCGACATCAAAGATCCTTACGAGATCATCACCTGGACGACGCCCGAAGGCGGCTCCGGACCGAATTACCAAATGCTCTAACAAAGCCATGCCGCCGATTTGGAGCCCGTCGCCTAAGCGCGCAGCCGCCACCAACCTTGCCCGCTTCATGGCGTGCGTGAACGCCCGCCAGGGGCTGGGCATGGCGAACTACACGGATGTCTATCGGTGGTCGCTCGATAATCCGGCGCAGTTCTGGGCTGAAGTCGCGCGCTTTGCCGACGTGCGCGCAAGCTTCGCAAAGGACTCGCCGGTGATCGAAAATCCGACGGCCATGCCGGGAGCGCGCTTTTTTCCCGGTGCGCGATTGAACTTCGCGGAGAACTTGCTGCGCTATCGCGATGCGCAGCCCGCACTCGTGTTCCGCAATGAACGCGGCACGCGGCGCGAGCTCTCTTATCGGCAGCTGTACGATGAAGTGGCCCGTATCGCCGCGGGTTTGACGGCCGCTGGCGTCGTCGCTGGCGATCGCGTCGCGGCTTTCATGCCCAACCTGCCGGAAACGGCAGTCGCCATGCTAGCAACCGCAAGTCTCGGCGCTATTTGGAGCTCATGTTCACCGGATTTTGGGCTGGGCGCCGTCGTCGACCGTTTTGGACAGATCACCCCCAAGGTGCTGTTCGCGACCGACGGCTACTTCTACGCCGGCAAGACGCTCGACTCGCTGCCGCTCGTAACGGAACTTGCAGGCAAGCTCCCCGGCCTGCAGGCACTCATCGTGGTGCCCTATCGGGACGCGACCGCCGCGCTGCCGCCCGGCCTGAGTGGCACGCCGAATATTGCACGCTGGAGCGAATTTGGCCGCAGCGGCGCGGCGCTTGAGTTCGTGCGCAGCGCCTTCGAGCATCCGCTTTACATCCTCTACTCCTCCGGCACCACGGGTAAGCCCAAGTGCATCGTGCACGGGGCCGGCGGCACACTCCTGCAACACCAAAAAGAACATTTGCTGCACACCGACGTGCGGCGCGAGGATCGGCTGTTCTATTTCACCACCTGCGGCTGGATGATGTGGAACTGGCTTATGAGCGCTCTGGCTACCGGGACCACTGTTGTGCTCTACGAGGGTTCGCCCATGCATCCGGATCCGGGGGTGCTGTGGCGCATGGCTGCGGAGGAGCGGCTCACGATATTTGGCACTAGCGCCAAGTACCTCGCGTCGCTTGAGAAGAGCGGCTACGCGCCGGCGCGCGCCCACGACCTTGCGCCTCTGCGCACAATTCTTTCGACGGGCTCACCGCTGCTGCCGGAGAGCTTTGATTTCGTCTATCGGGACGTAAAGGCCGATGTGCTGCTCGCCTCGATCTCCGGTGGCACCGACATCGTGTCCTGCTTTGCCCTCGGCTGTCCCACCCGGCCCGTCTATCGGGGCGAGATCCAATGTCGTGGCCTTGGTATGCGCGTCGAGGTATTTGACGGTGCCGGACGGTCGCTGCAGGGTGAGCGTGGCGAGCTGGTGTGCACGGCGCCCTTCCCTGCGATGCCATTGGGCTTCTGGGGCGATGCGGACGGCAGCCGATATCGCGCGGCCTACTTCGAGCGCTACCCGGGCGTGTGGCATCACGCCGACTACGCGGCCCTCACCGAGCACGACGGCCTCATCATCTACGGCCGCTCCGACGCGGTGTTGAACCCCGGCGGCGTGCGCATCGGCACTGCCGAGATCTACACGGCCGTAGAAGGACTTGGCGAGGTTGCCGAAGCGCTGGCTGTGGGTCAGGACTGGCACGGTGATGTGCGCGTAGTGCTGTTTGTGCGCTTGCAGAGCGGTCATGCACTTGATGCGGCGCTCGAACAGAAGATCCGCGCGGCGATTCGCACCCGCACTACCCCGCGTCATGTACCGGCAAAAATCATCGCCGTGCCGGACATGCCGCGCACGCTCTCCGGAAAGCTCACTGAGCTCGCAGTACGCAATGTCATCCATGGGTTGCCCGTCCACAACCGCGACGCGCTCGCCAATCCCGGCGCGCTCGAATACTTCCGCGACCTCGCCGAGCTTCGTACCTGATGAGCTTGCGTGCGCGCTACGCGCAGGAGCTCGCGCGCTGCGGCTTTGAGCCCGATCCGGCGCAGGAGCGCGCCGTCGCTGCCCTCGAGGAGCTGCGCACGCAGCTCCTTGAGCGCGAGTCGATGAGCCGCGCGCGGCGATGGCTCAACCGGCTGCGCGCGCCCGAGAGCGTACGCGGACTTTACCTCTGGGGGCCCGTTGGCCGCGGCAAGACGTACCTCATGGACCTCTTCTTTGAGAGCCTGCCGTTCGGCGCGCGACGGCGCCGGCATTTCCACCGCTTCATGCATGACGTACATGCGTATCTCAAAGCCAATGCACAGACGGTCGCGCCGCTTGAGGCAATGGCAAAGCATGTCGCGCAGGAGGCGCACGTGCTGTGCTTTGATGAGCTCTTTGTGAGCGACATTGCCGATGCCATGATCATCGGCAATGTTTTGCGCGCGCTGCTGCGCTGTGGCGTGACGCTCGTTGCAACGTCAAACCTGCCGCCCGCTCGCCTCTACGAAAACGGCCTGCAGCGCGAGCGCTTCCTGCCCGCGATCGAGCTTCTAGAGCGCCACATGCACGTGCTGGAGGTTGATGCCGGCACGGACTATCGGCTGCGCGATCTCACCTCCGCCGGTATCTATCTGTCGAGCGCTGCGGCAAACACCGCCACACAGATGGCCGCGCTCTTCAGCAAACTCGCGGGCGGCGGCGAGACCCATGCGCAGTCAATCGAGATTGAGGAGCGCCCAATTGCCGTGCTGCGCGAGGCAGGCACCGCGGTTTGGTTTGAGTTCGCGGCGCTCTGCGAAGGGGCGCGGAGCCAGGATGACTACATCGAGATTGCGCGTGCCTATCAGACGGTGTTTCTCTCCAATGTCCCGCAAATGCACGCCGATCATGACAATGAGGCGCGCCGTTTCATTGCGCTCATCGATGAGTTCTACGATCGGGGGGTCAAACTCATCGTGAGCGCAGCAGTGCCGCCGGCAGAGCTCTATCGCGGCGAGCGTCTGCGGCTGGAGTTCGCGCGCACCGCGAGCCGCCTGGTCGAAATGCAAAGCCGCGATTACCTCGCGCGCGAGCATCGCGCCTAGACGACTCCGCGGCGCATCTGATCGAGCTCAATAGACTCGAATAGGGCTTGGAAGTTGCCCTCGCCGAAGCCCTCGTTGCCCTTGCGCTGAATGATTTCAAAGAAGATCGGGCCGATTACGTTCTGCGTGAAGATCTGTAGCAGCAGGCCTTCCCCCTTGGTCGGATTGCCGTCAATGAGGATGCGCCGCCGGATAAGCTCGTCGAGCTTCTCACCGTGCCCGGGTACGCGCTCATTCACCGCCTCGTAGTAGGTGTCCGGCGTATCCTGAAATTGCACGCCCTGCCGCTTGAGCACATCAACAGTGCGATAGATGTCCGTCGTCGCCAGGGCAATGTGTTGTATGCCCTCGCCCTGATACTCTTTCAGGTACTCCTCGATCTGGCTCTTGTCATCCTGTGACTCGTTGATCGGAATGCGGATGCGCCCGCAGGGGCTCGTAAGCGCGCGTGAGAAGAGACCAGTCTTCTTGCCCTCGATGTCGAAATATCGGATTTCGCGGAAATTGAAGAGCCGCGCGTAGAAGCTGGTCCAGTAGTCCATGCGTCCGCGCATCACGTTGTGCGTCAAATGGTCAATATAGGCAAGCCCGGTGGACTCGTTGTCGGGGCTGGCCGCAAGCGGACGGAAATCGACGTCGTAGATCGACTGATCGCCGTAGCGGTCCACGAGGTAGATGAGCGAACCACCGATGCCTTCGATACAGGGGATATTGAGCTCCATGGGCCCGGCGCTCTGTGGACCCGGACGCGCCCCAAGCTCCAGCGCCCGCCGGTAGGCAAATGCCGCATCGCGCACCCTGAACGCCATGGCGCAAGCGCACGGTCCGTGCGCACGCGCGAAGCGCTGCGCAAAGGAATCCGCCTCGGCATTGATGATGAAGTTGATGTCGCCCTGCGCATGACGCGTCACGTTCTTGGAACGATGGCGCGAGACGATCGGGAATCCCATGCGCTCAAAGAGGCTCCGCAGTGCCTGCGGATCGGGGGCGGCGTATTCAACGAACTCGAACCCGTCAGTCCCCATCGGATTGTCGAAAAGCTCGGCCATGGCAGCCTCCGTGGACGCGCGCTATTAGTTACAATTGTAACTATCATACGCTCGCGCCCGCCAGCAACGAACCCGCTGCCATGCCGAAGCCCGCCCTGCGCCTTGAGAACTTTCTCCCCTATCGCCTCTCGGTGCTGACCAATCTCGTCAGCAGCGCCATCGCTGGCGCCTACCGCGACCGCTTCGGGCTTGCGGTCTCCGAGTGGCGCGTCCTTGCGGTGCTGGCGAACTCGCCGGACCTGTCGGCAGCCGAGGTGGCGCAGCGCACCGCCATGGACAAGGTTGCGGTGAGCCGCGCCGTAAGGTCATTACTGAAGAGTGCCCGTCTTGAGCGGCGCGTCGCGCGCGCCGACCGCCGCCGCTCCGTGCTGCGCCTGACGCCTGCGGGACGGCGCGTGCACGCCCAGGTTGCACCCGTGGCGCTCGCCTACGAGCGCTCATTGCTGCAGATGCTCTCGCGCGCCGAGCGCAGCGCACTGGGTCGTACGCTCGATGTGCTGCTCGGGCGGGCGCTGCAGATCGGGCTGCCGGGAAAACGGTAAGCCGCTGTCCCTCATGTATAATTCTGCGCCGCTGCGGGGGTCACGTTGAAAACAATCGCCCAATTCGAGGTCAAGTATTGCCAGTTTCTCGACCCGGATGGGAAGCCGGTCGGCAAGCTGCCACCCTTCACGCAAGATACATCTGAGCTTGAAAAGATGTATCGCCTGATGACGCTGGTGCGCACCTTCGACACCAAGGCAATCAACCTGCAGCGCACCGGAAAACTGGGCACCTACGCCTCCTGCCTCGGCCACGAGGCGACCCATGTGGGCGCCGCCGCGGCGATGCGTCCCGATGATGTGCTCGTGCCCGTGTACCGCGAGTATGGCGCACAGTTCTGGCGCGGCGTCACGATGACCGACGTGCTGCTCTACTGGGGCGGTGATGAACGCGGCAACGACTTCAAGGCGGCGCGCCACGACTTTGCCTGGAGTGTGCCGATCGGTTCGCAGATGCTGCACGCAGCCGGCGCCGCGATGGCCATGAAAATTCGTGGCGAACAGCGCTGCGCGCTCGCCTTTATCGGCGACGGTGGCACTTCCCAGGGCGCGTTCTACGAGGCGATGAACCTTGCCGGCGCGCGCGCCCTGCCCGTGATCTTCGTTATCGTCAACAACAAGTGGGCGATCTCCGTGCCAATCGAAGATCAGACCGCCAGCGCCACGCTTGCGCAGAAAGGTGTAGCCGCCGGCATACCCGGTATTCAGGTCGACGGTAACGATGTCATCGCCGTGCGCCACACCGTCGCCGAGGCCATTGCTGCGGCGCGCCGCGGTGCAGGACCCACGGTTATCGAGGCCGTGACCTATCGCCTGAGCGATCACACTACGGCCGACGACGCAACGCGCTATCGCAAGGAACATGAGGTGAAAGACGCTTGGCGTAGCGAACCGCTCTTACGCTTGCGCGCCTATCTGCAGGCAACACGCGCCTGGGATGACGCGCGAGAGGAAGCCTTGAAGAGCGAGTGTGCCGCGCTCGTCGAAACCGCCGTCGAGCAGTACCTGCATACGCCGAAGCAGTCGACGGATTCCATGTTCGACTTTGTGTTCGCACGCCTTCCCAAGAACCTGCGTGAGCAGCGCGAAGCGGCGCGCCGCTATGCCGTCTCCGGCGCTCACTGAGCGCTTTAAGACCGCCATGGCAAAAGTGACGATGATCGAAGCCATCAACCGCGCACACGCGTGGGAGATGGAGCACGACCCGAGCGTTGTTGTTATCGGCGAGGACATCGGCATCAACGGCGGGGTGTTTCGCGCCACCGCCGGATTGCAGGAAAAATTCGGCAAGGAACGCGTGCAGGACACGCCGCTCGCAGAAGGCATGATCGCTGGAATGTCTATCGGGCTTGCCTCCCAGGGGCTGCGCCCGGTCGCCGAGATTCAATTTATGGGCTTCATCTATCCGGCGATGGATCAGGTTGCAAACCACATGGCGCGGATGCGTCATCGTACGCGCGGGCGTATTACCCTGCCGCTGGTCATACGGATGCCACATGGCGGAGGCATCCACGCCCCCGAGCATCACTCGGAGAGTCTCGAGGCCATGCTGGCGCATCATCCGGGCCTGCGTGTGGTGTGCCCTTCATCACCCGCGCGCGCCTACGGGTTGCTGCTCGCCGCAATACGCGATCCTGACCCGGTGATGTTTCTCGAGCCCGTGCGGCTCTACCGGCTCGTGCGCCAGGAAATCTCTGACGACGGGCAGGCTCTGCCACTTGATGTGTGCTATCGACTGCGCGAGGGACAGGACGCGACGATCGTCACTTGGGGAGCGATGACGTTCGAGACGCTGCGCGCTGCCGACCAACTGCAGAAGGATGGCGTCACCTGTGAAGTGATTGACCTTGCCACGCTCTCGCCGATCGACCACGACACGATCCTCGAGTCGGTGGCAAAAACCGGACGGCTCATCATCGTGCACGAAGCGGCGCGTAACTGCGGCGTGGGCGCGGAGATTGCTGCAACCGTGGCGGAGCACGCACTCTATGACCTGCAGGCGCCGATCAAGCGCGTCACCGGATACGACACGCCGATGCCGCTGTTTCGCCTCGAGTACGAGTACATACCGAGCGTTGCGCGCATCGTTGACGCGGTGCGCGATACCCTGACTGAATAAAATTTCCGCGCCTTGCACGGAGGACCCAATGACCACATTCAATCTTCCGGATTTGGGCGAAGGACTGGCAGAGGCAGAGATCGTCCGCTGGCACGTCAAGGTCGGCGACACCATCAAAGTCGATCAGCCGATGGTGGCGGTGGAAACCGCAAAGGCCGTCGTTGAAGTGCCCTCACCGCACTCCGGAGTGATCCGTGCGTTGCACGGCAACGCTGGCGACATCATCGCAACTGGCGCAGCGCTCGTAGATTTTGATCTGCCCGCCGGGGCAGCGAGCGTGCGCCCCGCGCCTCCCAAGACGCCGGAGCGTCCTCCGGCAGATGACTCCGGCACTGTCGTCGGCAGCATGCCTACGACCAATGAGGAGGAATTCTTCGAGAATGCCGTTGCCGGCGTTGCAGGTGCCGCGAAGCGCGAGCGCGTGCGTGCAGCGCCCGCCGTGCGCGCGCTCGCCAAGCGCTTGGGAGTCGATCTGACGCGGGTCGCGGGCAGCGGCCGCGGTGGCCTCATTACCGTAGATGACGTGATGACCACCTCGGGACCCACTGCGCTGCACACCGCGGCCACCGTCACGGCGCTAAAGCCGGCACCGAGCACGCCGCGTGCATCGCCAGGCGCCGGCGCCGGTGAGCCTGAAAAACTGCGTGGCTTACGCCGCGCCATGGCGCAGAGCATGAGCCTCGCGCGCGACAGCGTCATGAATTGCACGCTCTTTGATGATGCCGACCTGCATCAGTGGAACAAGGGGCAAGACATCACGACGCGTGTGTTGCGAGCAATTGCCGTGGGCGCGCGCGCCGAGCCTGGCTTGAATGCGTGGTTCGATGGCGAAGCGCAAACGCGGCGCCTACTCGCGCGCATCGATGTTGGCATTGCAGTCGATACGCCTGAAGGCCTGCTCGTGCCCGTCATCCGCGATGTCGGTGGTCGTGCACCCGAGGAGCTGCGGCGCGACGTCGACCGCTTGAAGCGCTCGGCGCGCGATCGCAGCATCGCCCCGGAAGAGTTGCGCGACTTCAGTTTCATGCTGTCGAACTTCGGCATGATCGCGGGACGTTATGCAACGCCCGTCGTTGTCCCGCCCGCGGTTGCGATCCTGGGAGCCGGTCGCTTGAGCCACGATGTCATCGCCGTTATGGGGGGCATCGAAGCGCACCTGCGCATGCCGCTGTCGCTTACTTTCGATCATCGCTGCATCACCGGCGGCGAAGCGGCGCGATTTCTCGCAGCGGTGCTGCGCGATCTTGAGCGGGATTCGTGAGCGTGCCGCAAGACTCGCGACGCGATACCTCTGGCCTGCGCAGCATCCCGCCCGCACGGCGCTTACTGATCGAGCGCATTGTCGCCGCGCGTGCGGCGCGCCGCGGCGTACGCGCACCGGCGCGCCTGCAACAAAAGTTTCTGCGTGCCTATTTTCGCGGTGTGGCTGAAGATGATCTCGCGCAGCGCGACCCCGCGCTGCTGGCCGCGGCAGGATTAGCCCATCTCAAATTCGGCGGCGCGGCGCGCCGCCCTGCCGAATCGCTCGTCAAAGTCCTCAATCCCGGACCCGATCGCGACGGCTTTGAATGTCCGCATACGCTCATCATGAGCGTAACTGACGACATGCCCTTTCTGGTCGACTCCATGAACATCGTCTGCAACCAGGCAGGAGTCGCCGTCCATCTCATCGTGCACCCAGTGCTCTTTGTCGAGCGCGATCGTCAGGGCAGGCTGCTAAAGGTGTATGGCGAACGCGAGCGCGGCGCACGTGCCGAGTCCTGGCAGCTCTACGAGATCGATCGCCAGACCGACGCCGCGCGCATCGCTGAGCTACAGAAGAATCTCGCCGGAGCGCTGCGCGACGTGCGGCTCGCGGTCGCCGACTGGATGCCGATGCAACAGCGTGCCGCGAAGCTCATCGAGTCCCTGGAGCGCAGCCCGCCGCCGCTGCCGGCAACGGAAGTCACCGAGGCGCGCCGTCTACTCGAGTGGATGAAAGAACGCCATTTCCTTTTCATCGGCTACCGACACTACCGTTTGGTGCGCGGCGCCCGCACCGACCGCATCGTGCCGGAACCGCGCACCGGCCTTGGGATTCTGCGCGGCGGCAAAGCGACCGGCACACCGTTGCGCGGCGAGCTGCGCGCGCGCGCACGCGACCGACAGCTCCTTATTCTAACGAAGGCCAATTCGATCGCCACCGTGCATCGCGCCACCTACCTTGACTACGTTGGCCTGAAAACCTTTGGTACGCGCGGCCAGGTCACCGGGGAGCACCGTTTTCTCGGCCTTTGGACCTCGACCGCCTATCAGCTGAGCCCGCGCGAGATTCCGGTGCTACGCAAGAAGGTCGAGCGCGTGATCGACCATTTCGGTCTTGATCCACAAAGCCACGACGCTAAAGCCGTGCTGCACGTGCTCGAAACATACCCGCGCGATGAGCTCTTTCAGGCACCGGTCGAGGATCTCATCCGTATTGCCCGCGGCGTCGTCAACCTTTATGAGCGGCGCACAGTGCGCCTGCTGGTCCGCCGCGATCCGTTTCAGCGCTTCTATTCATTGCTGATTTACGTGCCGCGCGATCGCTACAACACCGAGGTGCGTCAGCGCATCGAACAGATTGTGCTTGACGGGTTCGGCGGTACGCATATCGAAACCCAGGTGCAAATATCCGACTCCAGTCATGCGCGCGTCCACGTGGTCGTGCGCACCGATCCGGCCTATCGGCGCAAGGTGGATATTGCGGAAATCGAGAAGCGCATTGCGCTGGCGGCCACTACCTGGACCGATCGGTTGCGTGCCGTGCTCGAGGCGAAGTACGACGAGGCGGCGGTGCTGACCCTGGCAAGCCGTTACCGGCATGCCTTCCCACTCGCCTACGAGGAAGAGGTCGCGCCGGCGGATGCGCTCGCGGATCTAGCGGATCTCGAGATCCTGCGCTCCGAACCGCAGTCGCCGTGCGTCAGCCTGCATCGCACCGCGCACGAACGACCCGAGCGCGTGCATCTGAAGGTCGTGAAGCTCGGCGACCCGGTGCCAATTTCCGACCTGCTCCCGGTGCTGGAGAATTTTGGGCTGCGCGTCATTGCGGAGCGCCCCTATGAGCTTACCTGGCCCGAGGGCGGCGCAGCGTGGATCCAGGATTTCGAGCTCGAGCATCGCGACGCGCTGCGCATCGACATCGCGCGCATCGAGGCGACATTCAAGGAAGCTTTTACGGCCGTGTGGCGTGGCGAGATCGAGAATGACGGCTTCAATCGCCTGTTGCTCGCGGCCGGGCTCGCAGCGCGCGAGATCGTCGTGCTGCGCGCCTATTGCCGCTACCTGCTGCAAACCGGCGTGCCCTTCAGCCAGGCCTACATGGAACGCACGCTCGCCGCGAACCCGGCCATCGCTCGATGTCTCGTGCGTCTGTTCGAGGTGAACTTCGATCCGAAATCGCCGCCGCGCGCGCAAAGCCGTGCCGAGAAACTCGTCGCGGAGATTCGGGCAGCGCTGAACTCCGTCACGAGCCTCGATGAGGATCGCATCCTGCGCGGCTACATGAACATCGTGCGTGCCACGGTGCGTACTAATTTCTATCAGGACGGTGACGCCGGTCGCCCCAAGGCGTACATCGCGTTCAAGTTCGATCCGCAGAAGATCCCCGAGCTGCCACTGCCGCGGCCAAAGTTTGAGATCTTCGTGTACAGCCCGCGGGTCGAAGGCGTGCACCTGCGCATGGGCGAGGTGGCGCGCGGCGGCATCCGCTGGTCGGACCGCCGCGAGGATTTTCGCACCGAGGTTCTGGGGCTGATGAAGGCGCAAAACGTCAAAAATACGCTCATCGTGCCGGTCGGCGCGAAGGGCGGCTTCGTCGTGAAGCGCCCGCCTACAGGCCGGGAGGAGCTGCAGGCGGAAGTCATCGCCTGTTATCAGACCCTGATTCGCGGGATGCTCGATCTCACCGACAACATCGTCGCCAACCGCATCGTGCCGCCGCCCAAGGTCGTACGCCACGGCGCAAATGACACGTATCTTGTAGTCGCCGCCGACAAGGGCACCGCTACGTTCTCCGATATCGCCAACGCCATCTCAGAGGACTACAACTTCTGGCTCGGCGACGCATTTGCCTCCGGCGGCTCGGCCGGCTACGACCATAAGAAGATGGGGATCACGGCGCGGGGTACCTGGGAGTGCGTCAAGCGGCATTTTCGGGAGATGGGCGTCGATGTTGATGCCGAGGCCTTCACCGCGATGGGCGTCGGTGACATGTCGGGCGATGTATTCGGCAACGGCATGCTGATGTCGCGCCACACGCGCCTGCTTGCCGCATTCAACCACCAGCACATCTTTCTCGATCCCGTGCCGGATGCCGCGGCCAGCTTCGCCGAGCGCCAGCGGCTCTTTCGCCTGCCGCGCTCCACTTGGGATGACTATGATCGGCGCCGCATCTCGCGCGGCGGCGGCGTGTACCCGCGCACCGCCAAATCAATCACGCTCTCGGGCGAGGCGCAGGCGATGCTCGGCATGGCAAGCGCCGCTGCCCCGCCGAACGAGATCATCCGCGCGATTCTGCGCATGAAAGTCGATCTGCTCTGGAACGGCGGCATCGGCACCTATGTCAAAGCGACCCTCGAGACGAACGGCGAAGTTGGCGACCGCAGCAACGATGCTGTGCGCATCAACGGCGCGGAGGTGCGCGCGCGCGTCATCGGTGAAGGGGGCAACCTAGGTCTGTCGCAGCGTGGTCGGATTGAATGCGCGCTCGCCGGAGGTCGCCTCAATACGGACTTCATCGACAACTCCGCGGGCGTCAACACCTCCGACGTCGAAGTGAATATCAAGATACTGCTGAATCCGTTAGTCGCCGCGAAACGCCTGACGATGGCGCGGCGCAACCAGCTCCTCGTGAGCATGAAAGCCGAGGTCGCAGCGCTCGTGCTACGCAACAATTACCTGCAATCGCAGGCGATCAGCACTCTTGAGCTGCACTCGGCGGCACGCGTGTCTGAGTATCAGCAGCTCATGCACTCGCTTGAGCGCGCGAATGAGCTCAACCGTTCGCTGGAATTTCTGCCCAACGATGAGGAGCTCGCCGAACGCCGTAAGCGCGGTATCGGCCTCACCCGTCCCGAGCTTGCCGTGCTTCTCTCTTACAGCAAGATCTGGCTCAGTAAGCACCTGCTTGATTCCGACGTGCCGTCGGACCCGTACTTGTCGCTCGAGCTGAAGCGCTATTTCCCGGAACCTGTGCGCACGCGTTATGCGCGCGCGATTAGCCACCATCGCCTGCGTCGCGAGATCATCGCGATGGCGACCACGAACAGCCTCGTGAATCGCATGGGCCCAACTTTTGTGCAGCGCGCCCAGGACGAGACGGCGGCGCCAGCAGCCCGCATCGCGCGCGCCTACACGGCCGCGCGCGAGATCTTTGACATGCGCGACACCTGGGCGCAGATCGAGGCGCTTGACCACCGCGTGCCCGCGAAATTGCAGTACGCGATGATGTATGAGACGAGTCGCCTACTGCGGCACGCCACCTACTGGCTACTCGCGCATCGCCGCGGCGAGCTGCAAGTGGATCGCGCGGTCGCCGAGTTCCGCCGCGGCGCACGGGAACTCGAGTCCGTCATGGGCACGGTGCTCGTCGGCTCCGAGCGTGCGCAGTTCGACGCGGTCCGCAAGGAACATCTTCAGGCCGGCGTGCCCGCGGCGCTCGCTGCGCGCGTCGCGAGCCTCGATGCTCACAATGCGACCCTCGACATCGTCGAACTCGCCGCGTCACATCATGTGCGCGTGAGCGAAGCCGCCCGCACGTACTTCGAGGTTGGCGCGCGCATCGGCCTTGACTGGCTACGCGAGCAAATCGAGCGCCTCAGTGTCGATGGACAATGGCAGGCGGTGGCGCGTAGCGGACTGCGCGACGCCGCCCGGGCCATTCACCGCCGCGCGGCCGATCGCGTGCTGACGCTTGGCACCTCGGGACGCGCCGAGGCGCGCGTGAATGCCTGGGCTCATGCGGCCGGCGAGGATCTGCTGCGCTGGCAGCACATCCTGAACGACATGCGCGCCGCGGGCATGAGCGACTTTGCAACATTGTCGGTGGGTGTCGATTCGGTGCGAAAGCTGACCGACGCGCCGCCGGCGCGCGCCTGATCGTGGCCCAGGGACCCGCTGCCATCGCTCTCGTCACCGCGCGCGCCGCGCGCGAGCTTGATGAGGATCTTCCGCCACTGTTCGCCGCGCTCACCCGCGCCGGCGCCGCCGTGCGCGTGGTCGACTGGGACGACGCCGGCGCTGAGTGGTCAAAATTTGACCTCGCGCTGCTGCGCTCGACCTGGGATTACAGCATGCGTCTGCCCGAATTTCTTGCTTGGGTGGAGCATGCATCCGCCGCCACGCACCTCGTGAATCCACCGGCGATGGTGCGCTGGAACACCGACAAGCACTATCTGGGCGAGCTCATACGTGCCGACGTGCGCACGGTCCCGACCTCGTTCGTTGAGCCGGGAGACAATGCCGCCAAGGCGATGAACGAGTTCCTCGTGCAGCATGCGGCCACCGACATCGTCGTCAAACCTGCCGTGAGCTCCGGAGCGCGCGATTCGCAGCGTTACGGGCGACGTGAGCTCATCGCGGCGACGTGCCACGTTGAACGGCTGCTCGCAGCAGCGCGCAGCGTCGTGCTGCAACCGTATCTGGATCGCGTCGACTCGGATGGCGAGACTGCGCTCATCTACTTCGGCGGATCCTTCAGTCACGCTATCCGCAAAGGTCCGCTGCTGCGCCGCGGCGCGGGGTCGACGCAGAGCCTGTTCGCGCCCGAGCAAATTGCCGCGCGCATACCGGGCGCGGATGAGCTACGCACAGGCGCACGCGCAGTCAGTGCAATCCCGTTTGGCACGCCGCTCTACGCGCGCGTGGATCTGATTCGCGATGCGGAGGCCGCGCCGCGCGTTCTCGAGCTTGAACTCACCGAACCGTCGCTATTCTTCGCGCACGCGGCCGGCTCCGTCGAGCGCTTTGCACGGCTGCTACTTAATTACCCTCTGAACGGTGGACCCTAAGGTGACCGGTAAACTCGTTCTCGTGCGCCACGGACAGAGCACCTGGAATCTCCAGAATCTCTACACGGGCTGGACGGATGTCGATCTGTCGGAGCAGGGCCATCGGGAAGCGGCCGATGCCGGACGGTTGTTGCTGCAGCAAAGGGTTCCGATAGACATCGCCTTTACCTCGCTCTTGAAGCGCGCTATCCGCACGCTGTGGATCATGCTCGACGAGATGGATCGCATGTGGATCCCGGTCGAGCGCTCCTGGCGATTGAACGAGCGGCATTACGGGGCGCTGCAGGGTCTAAACAAGGCGCAAACGATCGCCCAGCACGGCGAAGCGCAGGTAAAGATCTGGCGACGCAGCTACAACATCGCGCCGCCGGCTCTCGACGCGAACGATCCGCGCCATCCACGCTTTGATCCGCGCTATGCGAACATCGATTCCACGCTGCTGCCGACAACTGAATCCCTAAAGGACACCCTGGCACGCGTGATGCCACTCTGGGAGAGTCGCATCTCCTCGGAGCTTCTTGCCGGACGCAACGTGCTCATTGCGGCGCACGGCAACAGTTTGCGCGCGCTCGTGAAGATGCTGGATAACATTTCCGAGCGCGACATCGTCGAGCTCAACATTCCCACCGGTGCACCGCTGCTCTACGAGCTCGATGCAAAACTGAAGCCCCTTCGCAAGGGCTACCTCGGCAATCCGGCGGCGATCACCGCTGCCGCCGAAGCGGCGCGCAAGCAGACCTGAAAACGCTGATAAGCCGCGATCAGCTAGCGCTTCGCCCCTGCTGCCCAGCCGTCGTAGCGCCCGCCGTGCGCCGCGGCGAGCTCGCGGAAACGGCGACTCTTCTCCTGCATATCGGGAACTGCCAGGCGCAGCGCCTTGGTGGCGTGCAGACTGAACGGGTGCACCGAGCTTTCCTCCATTTCGCGCACATCTACCGTGTACTCCTCGTCCTGCAGCACGCCGCGCACAGCGTTGCAGGCGCCGCTGTCAGGCAGTGCAAAAAAGAAGTCCACATCGTGCGGCCGAAACGGATCGGCGCCCTGCGAGCGCACACGCTCGATCATCTTCGCATCCCAATCGTCGGTGCGGTCAGTGCGCCGCAATCTCTGTAGGCTGAAATAGATTCGCACCGCCGCAGCGATACCTGCCGCAGCGAGCGCCACCAAAATCCAGCTCATGGGAACACGGGCTTGCGCTTGGCGAGGAACGCCGCAATGCCTTCCGCCCCCTCCGCGCCCGCCGCCTGGGCGGCGATCGTCTCCGCCTCGAGCACCATCTGCGACTCGAGTGCTCCCTGAGACTGGGCAAGCAGCCGCTTCACCTTTCCAAACGCCCGGGTAGGACCGGCGGCGATTTTCTCCGCAAGTGCGAAGGCTTCATCCAGCACCTCGCCATCACCCACGACGCGATTGATGAGCCCCCAGTCCATCGCCTCTTTGGCCGACAGGGTACGGTTGAGGAGGATGAGTTCCATGGCGCGGCGCATGCCGATTGCGCGCGGCAGCAGGAACGAAGAGCCGGCATCGGGAGTGAGGCCGACTCCGGTGTATGCAAGATTGAATTTCGCGCCCTCGCCCGCCACCACCAGATCCGCCATGGCGACAAGGCCGATGCCCGCGCCCGCAGCGGTGCCGCGCACGGCTGCGATGACAGGCGGGTCCATGCGCACGAACTGCGAGATTGCCGCGTGCAGATAAGAGGTGAGCTCGCGCAGATGTGCTTCGGCCCCGCCCTTGCTCGTGATCCCGCGAAGATCTCCGCCAAAACAAAAATTCTTCCCGGCGCCGCATAGCACCACCGCACGCACGCCCGCGCTGCGCGCGCATGTCATGGCTGCCGCAAGCAAATCCATTCCCATTTGCAGGCTGAGCGTATTTGACTGCGCCGGCCGGTTAAGGGTAACAAGCGCCACCGCTCCGCGGGTCTCAACATCGACTGTAGCCGTGGACATCGTTCCTCCTACTCATCCGCGGCGATGGTGACGCGCAGACCCGCGAGTTCCGCCGTGAACTCGAGCTGGCAGGACAGGCGCGAGTTGTCCTGCACGTGCGACAGCTCCGAGAGCAGCTCGCGTTCATCCGATTGCGGCGCGGGCAATCGCTCCATCCAATCTGGATCGACGTAGATATGACAGGTGGCGCAGGAGCACATGCCCCCGCAAATGGCGGCGACGCCATAATCGAGCTCACGCAGGTTTTCCATGACTTTAAGCCCCGCGCGGGCCTCAACTTCGTGCTCTTTTCCGTCGCGGTCCACGACTCGCATCAGCGGCATGCAGCTCTCGTCCTCTTGCGTTGAACCTTAGCCAACCTGTTAGTCTGCCGATGTTGCACTGCAGATGCCAGAGCCTCAGCCATCCAAGCGTTGCAGCAGCATGCGCTCCGCCTCGAGGTCCTCGGCGGCCACCGCGCCGGTCAGCCGCCGCCGCTGGTACCAGAGAAAGCTCAAAAAGATGAATACAAAGCGCGCCCGCGCCAGCTCGGGAGGTGACACATCTGCAAGACCCGCCGCCTCGAGCAAATCCTGCGCGTACGGTTCGGCCGCGGGGTAGTAGGCGAGCACGCAGGCGACATCGAAAATCGGATCGGTGACCGCGGCATACTCCCAGTCAATAAGGTAGGCGCGTTCGCCTTCGACGATGTTCGCGTGGTACAGATCGTTGTGGACGATGGTCTCTTTTCGTCCGCTGCCCATGCACGGCGCCAGCGCGTTCTCGGCCCGCATTAGCAACCCCTCGAGCATCCTACGTTCGGCAGGCAGCGCCGCGATCAAGTGCGCGCTGTGATCGCGCAGGATGGCGCCTAGATCAAACGGGGCCACAGCGGGCGGTGTAATGCCGTGCAGCGTGCGCAGCAGCGCCCCGAGCCTTCGCAGATTGTGCGGCCGAGCGTAGTCGGCCGCCTTCCACGTCGCCCCTTCGATGTAGCGCATGATCATGAAGCGCTCGGCGTCATCGACGTAGACAAGCTCCGGCGCTATCCCGGCGATGCCCGCGGCACGGTGCAGCCGCGCCTCGCGCCGATGATTCGCGCCGAGGAGCGCACCTACATCGTCGTTCAGGCGCAGCACAAAGGAGCCAGCGCGCGTATCGACGCGAAAGCTCTTGTTGAGCTTGCCGCCGGGAAGCGCCGCGATCCTCTCGGGGGTCCTTCCCGTCTCGCAGCCGGGAATGCGCGCGAGCACGCTCGGTGCAATCACGCCGCCCGCTTCTGGAGTCGGAGCGTCTTGTGCCACGTGAGAAAGCCCGCCACGGATATCCCGAGGTAGGTCGCAAAAAGGAGCGCGATAAACGGCAGTTTCTGCGCGACAAACAGGTAAGTGAGCACGATGTCGATGGCGATCCAGTAGAGCCAGTTTTCAAGCTTCATTCGCACGACAAGCCAGGTCGCAACGAGGCTTGCCCAGGTGGTCAACGAATCGAGAAACGGCCACGCCGCGCCACTCTCGGCGGCGAGCCAGCGCGCCGACAGTGCGCTTACCGCAAGGATTGCGACCCAGGCAACACAGTGCGCGCGCAGCGGCCAGATCGTGACCACCGAGTCCGCTTCTTGCTCGTGACGCATCCAGCTATAAAAGCCGTAGACCGACATCACAACGTAGAACACTTGCAATGCCGCCTGCATTGGCAGATGCGCCTGCGCCGCGAGATACACGAGTATCACCGAGCTCAAGCCGCCACACACCCAGCACCAGCGGCTTCGACGTACTGCAAGCACCGAGTAGGCGATGCCGAGAATCACCGCGACCGCCTCAAGCGGCGAGGTCATCGCCAGCTCCCGGAGCAGAGTGTCGAGCGCCTTGCTCACGAGACGGGGGCGTACGGGCCGAGCACTTTCATCACGAACACGGCCTTACCCACACGCTCAAAGGTTAAGCGCAGCTCGCGGTCAAGGGCAGCGAAGAGCACCTCGTACGGTCCGAAGATCTGCGTGCTCATGCTGTTGGTGACGACCTTGAACCGCTGCTCACGGTTGAGCCGCTCGATGAAGTCGTCGATAGGGGGTACGTAGTCCGCGGTCAACGGGTACAGACTGATCTCAATGCCGATGTCCATGGAATCACCGTAACGTGTAGGAAAAGTTAACGCCCCAAGTGCGCGGATCGCCAAGCTGAATATAAAGCTCATTGGGGAAATTAGGCGGCACATCGCCGAAGTAGAAACCGCGCACCGCGTAGGTCTTGTTGAGCAGATTACGTCCCCACAGATATGCCGACCAGGTCTGCGCCTCCCAGCCGAGTTTGGTATTCAGCAGCCCGTAGCCGTGCGAGGTGGTCGGATTGGGCGGCAGATCAAAGTAGTAGCTGCCCATTCCGGTCGCATCGATGCGCAGGAACTCTCCGCGCGGATTCCGATACGTCACGTTCACAGCTGCCTGCCAGTGCGGGGCGTTTGCCAGCTCGCGATCTGGGAGCAACACGCCATTCTGGATAAATCCGTGATACTGGGTCTGCAGCAGTCCGAGCGAAGCACCCACGCTTAGCCTGCGCGTGGCGCGCCACTGCGCCTCGGCCTCGAGGCCGTAGTTGCGACCGCTGTCGGCGTTGCCGGTATAAAACACGAAATCATCCGGATTGTTCGGATCGAGTTGTTCGCTCGTCTTCAATTGCAGCGAGCGGCGCAGCATATAAAACAAATCGGCGTTGATATGCACGCGCTCATCGAAGAGGTTTGCCTTGTAACCTGTCTCGATGTTCACATCCGACTCGGGGCCGAACATCACCTGGCTCGGCAGAAGCCCCTGACTCAAATTGAACCCGCCCGCCTTGTATCCTCGCGAGATGAGCGCGTAGGCGCTCTGCGCAGTCGTTGCCGCGTACGTAAGCGACGCCTGCCCGCCCCACAGATCGTCGGTGGGATGAAAATTGTTGCTCGCGTCCGGCTCTCCGGGGTTGGTTGTCAGATCGTGATAGTTGGCGGTGCGCTGCTCGCCACGCAGTCCAAACGTCCAGCGCAGGCGCGAGGTGAGGTCGCCGTCAAGCTCGCCGAAGAGGGCGGCGTTTTGCGAGCGGTAATAACTCGTTACGACAGTGTCTGTGATCGACGCGGTCGCGGGGTCGTCGGGGTTGGTCTGGTAGATGCCGGCGCTCGTGTCGTTCAAGGATTCGGTGAGCCTGAATGCATAGGCGCCGATAAGCCAGTCGAAACCGTGCGCCGAGCTCGTGCCTAATCGCACCTCCAGGCTCTGCGTGCTGCGGTCCCGATACTGCAGCTCCGTGTAGCTATAGATGTACGGCGCCCACAGAATGGGGTTACCCCAGTCGCCGTCGTAGCCGTATTTGACGTAGGTCTGCGCGTAGGTGCCAATGACGGTGAGCGTTGCCGAACCCAGGCCCGAGTATGTGAGGCGCAGCGACGCGCCACTTGAATGCTGCGAATCCACACTCGGTTCGTCCGACTCCGTCGTGCGTGTATTGTTGAGCGACCACGCATCGTAGCCGTTATCGATCTGCACATGGAGCACACTGAGGTCGATGCGCAGATTGTCGGCAGGTTGATAGCGCCAGCGGCCGCGCAGCGTGAGCTCGCCGCGACGATCGGTATCGTCGCGATCAAGATAGGCATTGGAATAGAAACCATTGCTCGAATAATGTTCGGCCGCGACGCGGAACTCCGAATCGAGTGCCGCGACCGGGCCCGTGATGACTCCTCCGTATTGCTTGGTGTTGTAGTCCCCGGCACCGAGTTCGACGCGGCTCTCGAAATGATCCTCGGGTTGCGCGCTCGTGACGTAGATCAGTCCCGCGAGCGCGTTGGCGCCGTAGCGCGTCGCCTGCGGCCCGCGCAACACGTCGATCTGATCGATGTCGAAGAGAGTCGCCACGGTGCCGAGCCCGCTGAAGTCGATGTCATCGATGAGGAATCCCACGGACGGGTTGGGCGCGCCCTGATATTGCTCGAGCTCTCCGATGCCGCGGATCTGAAAGTATCGCGGTCGCGAGGTATCACCCGCCCAGTTGAGGTTTGGAACAAGTCCGAGAACATCCTCTAAATGCTCTTGCCCGGCCTGCTGCAGCGTCGCCGCATCCAGGACGGTGAGGCTCGCCGGTACCTCAAGCGCCGGCGCTGACCGCAGCGTGGCGGTGACAATCACCTGCTCCAGGCCGTCGGACTGCGCGGTATCCGCTGCGGCCGGCACCGCACAGAAACCCGCCAAGCATGTAAAGCCTTGAACTAAAAGGCGAAAAGCACCGCGGTGATTCAAGGCTTACCTGCTCCCTACGCCGGTACTAACCGGATCAGGTTCAACGGGTTCGCCGGTTCCGCCGGCATCTCAGGTCCTTGCAGGACCACCCCAAGGTTTAACTTTCGTATGGTAGGCCGCAGGGGCCTTATTGCAAGTTGTTAACGCGGGTGCGGAAGGGACTAGAATCGCCCCCCTTTCGAGCAAGGCCGCGGGCAGCACCGATGGGGCGCAGCATCCAGGTTCATCAGATCGACGCGTTTACGCGCACACCTTTCACCGGCAATCCGGCTGGGGTGGTTCTGAACGCCGACGGCCTCGAAGAATCGCAGATGCTTGCCATCGCGCGCGAGCTCAACAACGCCGATACCGCCTTCATACTTTCTGCCGAGGGCAACGATCACGATCTGCGCGCCCGCTTCTTCACACCACGCACAGAAGCCGGCTTCGTCGGGCATGCCACGGTCGCCGCTCACTACGTGTTGTCGCGGCGCCGCGGCGCCGCGGGGCGCCTGCGCCAGAAGTCAAAAGCTGGCATTGTCGATATCGAGGTGCGCGGCAGCGGCGATGAGCGGCGCATCGCCGTGCGCCAGGCGAACCCGCCGATCGGTCGTATCCTGAATGATCGCGAGCGCCTCGCCGTACTTGATGCGCTCGCACTCGCCACCGACGATCTTGATGACCGCTGTCCGCTGCGCATCGTGGGCAGCGGCAGCTCGCGCCTCATGGTAGGCGTGCGCGGCACTGAGCAGCTGAAGCGCTTGCGCCCGGATCCGGGCAGATTGAATACGCTCTCAGCACAGCTCGGTGCGGCCGGCTACTTCGTGTTCACTCTTGCGCCGCAGGCCGAGGGCTGTCTCACCGAGTCGCGCATGTTCTGTCCGGCGCTTGGCATTGCGGAGGATCCCGTGAGCGGCAACGCACACGGCCTTTTGGGCGTGTACCTCACACGTCTCGGCCTACTGGAACCGAATACGGCCGGAGAACGCACGTCCTTCTGTGGTTTACAGGGCCATTATCTGCAGCGGCCTGGGCGCGTCACCGTGGAGCTTGAGATGCGCGATGGCGCAGTAGAGGCGGTTTGGATCGTCGGTCAGGCGATCTCCATCTTCGAGACCGTGATTTCACTTTGAGTTCGCCGCGCGGCTCCTAGGCTAGGTTACTGGCGATTTCGCATCCGGCGCGCGCGCGGCGCGCCACACAAGAAAGGCGGCCGGCGCCGTTAAAACTGCGCCGAAGACGAATGGCGCGCTCGCTCCCAACGAGGCATACATCATCCCGGAAACGAGCGGCACCAAAGCGCGCGCGAGGCTTGCTCCGACCTGATAGGTTCCCATGACCGCACCGCGCTCGCCCGCACTTGCCTGCTTGGAGGCAATCGCTGACGCGCATGGAACAAACGCCCCGCCACCGATTGCGCAGCATGCAAGGCCTGCCATAGCAAGCGTCCATTCGTTCGCGGCTGCGATGCTCGACAGGCCGCACACATAAAGCAGCACTCCGCTGATTGCGAGGCGCATCTCTCCGATGCGCGGCGCAAGCACGCGCACCAGTCCGCCCTGCACCGCAACCGCGAGAAACGCGAGCGTAAACAGCACGAGACCCACCGTGCGCGGTCCAAAACCAAACTTGTGCAGCGCCCAGATCGCGAAGATGGATTCGAAGGTCGATTGCGAGCACGTCACGAGAAACGAGGCCGCGGCGATCGCGCGCAGCGCCGGCCGCACCAGCAGCAGGCGTAAAGCTCCCGTGCGGCGGGCGGTATTTGACGAAGTACTGCGCCCCGGCGCATGGCTTTCCGGCAGCAGGTACACGACGAGTGCGATCGCGATCAGAGTCAATGTCGCCGCGGCGATCGCCGGACGTGTGAAGGTGGCGCTGCGCAGATCATCGCCGGCGAGCAGGCCCCCGATCGCCGGACCCAGCATGAAGCCAACACCAATGGCCGCGCCGACAACACCCATCGACTTTGCGCGATCAGCTGGCGTGCTGATGTCCGAGGCGTAGGCAAAGGCGGCCGCGATGTTACCCGCCATGAGACCCGCGATGACCCGGGCGACGATGAGCCCGAGGGGGCTGTCCGCAAAACCGAGCAGCACATATGACGCGCATGCGCCGCTGAGACTGGAGATGAGGATGGGCCGGCGACCGTAGCGATCACTCAGACGTCCCCACAATGGCGCAGCAAGCAACTGGCACAGCGAATAAATTCCCAGTATTGGCGTGATGAGCGCGGGTGTGACCCCAAAGCGCACGGCCATGTAGGGGACGAGCGGGATCAGAATGCCGAACCCCAGAATGTCGATGACACAGACAACGAAAAGCGCGCGCATCAGCGCACACGGCCGGCATAGCGCATCCGCCCATCCGCGAGCTCAAGTTCATGCGTCGTCCGCGCCGGCCATTCGTTCTGATGATGAGTCGCGATGAGAACCGCAGTACCCCGAGAGGCCAGATCCTCGATCTGTCGCTGCAAATCCCGGCGTGTGCGCGCGTCAACGCCCGCGAATGGCTCATCCAACAGTAGAAGCTTCGGTTCGTTCACCCAGGCGCGCGCGAACAATACTCGGCGCAACTGGCCGTACGAAAGCTCCCGCAGAGTGCGCGAACGCAGTCGCGCCAGACCGAAGCGCCGCAAAGCGCGCTGCGCCGCGGCCCGGGCCGCGGCGCCCGCCGGGGTGTTGAGCCCGATCGCCGCGTACCAGCCCGACTGTACGACGCTCTCGACATCAAGCTCCTGCGGATACTCGGCCTGAAGATGCGGCGCGACGAGACCCGCTTGCCGCCGAAACACTTCAAGCGGCACGCCGGGGGTGATGCCCGCGCGCTCCACACGTCCGCCGACCGCGACTCCATGATCGCCGTAGAGAGTGCGCAACAGCGTCGATTTACCCGAGCCGTTCGCGCCGTGCACAACCCAGCACTCGCCCGCGCGTACGTGCAACGATATGTCCTCGAGAATTGCCGTCTCATCGAGGTACACGTGGGCGTGCGAGAGGCGCACGATTGAACGTGCGGCGATGGCGCGCGTCCGACGCGCACGCGGCACCGCCCGCTGCGCCGATCCCAGGTAACGCCCGAGGGGCGCGCGCCTGTAGCTGCCGCGGTACACGACGCGACCGCGCTCAAGAATGAGCGCGTGCGTCGCGCTTGCGGGCACATCCTCGATCCGATGAGTGGCGAGCACCCACGGTAGCCGTGAGCGCGCACTGCGTTCGAGCCACGCGCTTGCGTTGTGGCGATGCGCGGTGTCGAGGCCATTGAAGAGCTCATCGAGCAGCAGAATTGCCGGACGGGACGCCAAGGCGCGCGCCAGCAAGGTGAGACGCCGTTCGCCATACGACAGTGCCAGGAAGTTACGCTCGGCAAGGTGTTCGATCGCAAGCGCGCGCAGTGATTGATCCACCTGAGCCCGATCGGCGCGGCTGAGCAACTGTAGTGGAATATCGCTGCGGTGCACCCCTGTTCCAACGATCTGTCGCGCCGTGTAATTCCATGCGTAGCGTTCATACTTGTCCTGGCGCTCGGCGCCCAGATAAGCAATCTCATCCTGCACTTCGCGCGGCGTGTCCCACTGCTCTCCCCGCCACAAGTAGCGACGCACAGCGCCGCTGCCCGGTGTAGGCCATACCGAGCCTGCGATGAGTTTGAGCAGTTGCGTCTTGCCTGCGCCATTGGCTCCGGCGAGGATCCAGCGCTCTTCGGGTCGGATGCGCCAGCTCACATCCCGCAGCACCTGCCGCTGCGCCCGGGCGAGCTGAACGCGCCTCAGCTCGACTTGCACGAAACGTCCGGTGCGAATAGCAGGCATCGGCAAACGATGGACACAATCCACCTGCATGGCAAGATGCGTGCAGTGGAAAAATATGACCTTCTTGTCGTCGGCGGTGGCATCAACGGCACAGGCATCGCCCGGGACGCAGCAGGCCGCGGCCTGACGGTGCTACTGTGCGAGCAGGACGATCTCGCCGCCCACACCTCCTCGGCCAGTACCAAGCTCATCCACGGCGGCTTGCGTTACCTTGAGACGCTGCACTTTGCACTGGTGCGCAAGGCCCTGCAGGAGCGCGAGCTGCTGCTCGGGGCCGCGCCGCACATCATGCGGCCGTTGCACTTCGTCATGCCGCACGATGCGCACCTGCGCCCCACCTGGATGATCCGTGCGGGCCTCTTTCTCTATGATCATCTTGCCAAACGCCGCCGTCTCGCCTCATCCGCCGCGATCGACCTGCGCACGCACATTGCAGGCGGCGCGCTGCAGCCGCGGTTCGTGCGTGGCTTCGTCTATTCGGACGGCTGGGCCGACGATGCCCGACTTGTGGTGCTGAACGCACAGGACGCGGCGTTGCACGGTGCGCGTGTGCTGACGCGCACGCGCTGCGAGCGCATCGACAGCAGCGATGGGCAATGGACCGCCCTACTTGCAACCCCCGCCGGCACTCGCAAGGTCGCGGCACGCGCGGTCGTCAACGCAACCGGCCCGTGGGTGAGTCGCTTCCTGCACGATGCCTCACCGCTGCGCGCCGCACACACAGTACGGCTGGTCAAAGGCAGCCATATCGTGGTGCCAAGTCTTTTTGCGCATCGCTTCGCGTATATCTTTCAGAATATTGACCGCCGCATTGTGTTTGCCATCCCCTACGAGCACGAATTCACGCTAATCGGTACAACCGATATCGAATATACCGGCGAGCCGGCGCGCGTCAGCATCTCGCCCGCGGAGATCAATTACCTCTGCGCCACAGTCAACCGCTACTTCCGCAAGCAGATTGCGCCTAGCGACGTTGCATGGAGCTACGCCGGCGTGCGCCCGCTCATCCAGGATGAGGCGGCGAACCCCGCTGCGGTCACGCGCGACTACGCTTTTGAGATCGACGGCACCGCGGCGCCGCTGCTGTCCGTATTTGGCGGCAAGATCACCACCTATCGGCGTCTCGCCGCCGAGGCGGTCGACAAGCTCGCCCCGCGTCTCGGCTGCCGCGCTGACCCGTGGACCCATCGCGCTGTGCTGCCGGGGGGCGATCTGCCGGAGGGCAGCTTCGCGGCATTTCTGCGCGTCGTCGAGCGGCATTACGACTGGCTGCCGCGCTCATTGCGAGTGCGCTATGCGCACGCCTACGGCACATACATTCATCGGCTGCTCAAAGGCGCAGGCGCGCTCGGCGATTTGGGCGCCGAGATCCTGCCGGGGCTCTATGAGCGCGAGGCCGAGTATCTACGTGCAAACGAATGGGCGTGCAGCGCCGAAGACATACTCTGGCGACGCACCAAGCTCGGCTTGCACGCGCCGCGCGCGAGCGCGCAAGTGCTCCAAGATTGGCTGGCACGCCGATGAGCCGCTTCATCCTGGCACTCGATCAGGGCACGACGAGTTCGCGCGCCATCCTGTTCGATCATGCGGGCAACGCCGTGACGAGTGCGCAGCGCGCGGTCACGCAGTACTTCCCGCAACCCGGATGGGTCGAGCACGACGCGAATGAAATATGGGATTGCCAGATCCCACTGATCACGGAAGTGCTTGCCAAGGCGCGCGCCACAATGGCGGACATTGCAGCCCTGGGTATCACCAATCAGCGCGAGACCACGGTGCTCTGGGACCGCAAGACGGGCGAGCCCACCGCGCGTGCGATTGTCTGGCAAGATCGCCGCACGGCGGAGCATTGCGCGCGGCTGCGCGCCGCCGGCCACGAAAAAGAAATCACGCGCCGCACGGGGCTACTCCTCGATCCGTACTTTTCGGCGACGAAACTCGCATGGCTTCTGGATCACGTGCCGCATGCGCGCGCGCGTGCAGCGCGCGGTGAGCTTGCGTTTGGAACGATTGACAGCTGGCTCGCCTGGCGTCTCACGGGCGGTCGGCGCCACGTCACAGACGCTACCAACGCAAGTCGCACCCTCCTCTTCAATCTAACGACCGGGCAGTGGGATCCGCTGCTGCTCCAGCTCTTTGACATACCACAGGAGTGTCTACCGGAGATTGTTCCCAGCCAATTGCCGGCGCATGTCGCGCTCACCGCGAGCTTGCCGGAGGGGGAGTTGCCGCTCACGGGGATTGCTGGCGATCAGCACGCCGCTCTCTTTGGCCAGACCTGTTTTGAGCCTGGGATGGCCAAGAACACCTACGGCACGGGCTGTTTTGCGCTGCTCAACACCGGCACGCAACCTTTGAGGTCGCAGCATCGGCTGCTAACTACAATCGCCTGGCAGCGCGACCTCACGTACTACGCTCTTGAAGGCAGTGTCTTTGTCGCCGGCGCCGTCGTGCAATGGCTGCGCGATGCCTTGGGAATCATCGCAAGCTCGGCCGAGGTGCAGGCTCTTGCCACGAGCGTCCCGGACAGCGACGGCGTCTACTTTGTGCCCGCATTCGTCGGCCTTGGCGCTCCTCACTGGGATCCGCAGGCGCGCGGCGCGATCCTCGGATTGTCGCGCGGCAGCACGCGCGCGCACATCGCGCGCGCTGCGCTCGAGTCCATGGCATTCCAGAGCGCCGAACTGCTTGCGGCGATGCAGCAGGACGCGGGCCATTCGTTGACTGAACTGCGAGTCGATGGCGGCGCGGCGGTGAACGATTTTCTCATGCAGTTTCAGGCCGACCTACTGGGGGTGGCGGTCGTGCGGCCGCGCACCACCGAGACTACCGCGCTCGGAGCGGCTTATTTGGCGGGCCTCGCGACCGGCTTCTGGAAGAGCCTGGCGGATATCGCGCGCACCTGGCAGGTCGAGCGACGCTTCGAGCCGCGCATGAGTCGTGACGAAGCTGCGGTACGGCTCGAGCGCTGGTCGCGCGCCGTCATGCGCGCGCGCGAGTGGGCCTAGCTTCACGTGCGCTTGGCACTATGATTGACTCGCTTAGGCCAATTATGACAATGGCGCTCGCAATACCTCGCGAAGGATGTCAACCGCGCGCGCGCGGCTGCGTTCGCACGTCCAGGAACAACTAATTCGCGGAGACGACAATGAGATTTCCGAAGCTGACACTGGTAGCCGTGGCTACCAGCTTCTTGGGCACGGCCGCATGGGCTCAAACAACCGCTGAGATGGATCAGCAGCGCGACGTCAACCAGCAGGAGCGCGTCGAGCAGGGCCTGCAGTCAGGCCAGCTGTCCACCAAAGAAGCAGGTCAGCTGGAACGCGACGAGCAGCATGTTGATCGCATGCAGGCCAATGATCTCAAAAACGGCAAGATCACACCCGCCGAGCAGGCGCGGCTGAACGCAGCGCAGAATAACGCCAGCCGCCAAATCTACACTGACAAACACAATGCGACGACCGGCAACCCGAACTCACTTTCATCGCAGCGCATGCAAGCAGACGTACAGCGCAACGTGAATCAGCAGCAGCGCATTCAGAACGGCATGGACAGTGGCGCCCTGACCAACAAGGAAGCCGGCTCACTCGAGCGCGGCCAGGCGCATGTTGCACGTCGCGAAGCGAATGCCGCCGCCAACGGACACGTTAGCGGTGCCGAGCAGGGCCGCATCCAGGGATCAGAGAACTATCAAAGCGGACGCATCTACAATAAGAAGCACAACAGCGTCGCGAAGTAGCGCAATGCACGGTTGAAGGCCGCCGCGAGGCGGCCTTTGCCTTTTGTGCGCATCACACCGCGCGCAGCGCAGTCGCGATTGGCTGGCGTGCGGCGCGAAGCGCCGGGAAGAGCCCACCGACGAGGCCAATGATGCAGGCCCAGATGACTCCTAACACCATGAGCGCCGGGCTCACCGCTAGACGAAACACCACCTGGGTAAAGTTGCTGCCGAGCGTGCTCACGACGTTGCCGTTGAAGAATGCCCAGGCAAGGCCCGCGCCGATAATTGCGCCAATGCACGCCAGCAGCAGCGCTTCGATCAGTACCGACAGCACGACCGCCGTCGCGCCGAAGCCGATGGCGCGCAGCGTCGCAATTTCCAGCGAGCGCGCGCTCACGGCCGAGTACATCGTGTTTAAGGCGCCGAACAGCGCCCCGATCGCCATGATGCCGCCAACGAAATAGGCTACGAATGACAATACCTTCGCCATGCGCTCCGACTGCTTCGCGTAGTACGCGCGCTCGCGCAGCACGTCGACCGAGAGCTGCGGGTTTGTGGTAAGTGCGTCCTTGAATGCGGGGAACGCGTCGGCTGAGTCGAGAAGCACCACGACCGACTGATAGAGGTTACGCCGATAGGCGGATAGCACGGTCTCAACGTCGGCGAGCAACTCCGACTCGTGCGAGTCGCCATTACTTTCAAACGCTCCAACAATCGTCCAGTCGCTGCCGCGCAGCGCTATATGGCTGCCGACATCGAGGCCTTTGAACTGCCCCTCGGCGCCGCGGCCTACGACGAGCTCGCGCAGGCCGCGCTGGAACATACGACCGGCGACGAGGTGGATCTCCGGCCGCAGCGCAATTCCTTCAGCGCCGATGCCGCGGATCGTGACGTTCGCGCCGCTGTCATTGCTCTTCTTTGGCAGGTCGACAATGACGACCGCTTCGGCTGAAGCAATCGGCTTGCCGGCCGCGTCCTTACGGATTCCCGGCGCATCCATGATGGTAAGCGTCGCCTCGCGGGAAAGAGTGCTGGCGAGCTCCGAATCCGAGCCGCCGCGCAGCACGATCGCTCGATCATCGCGGCCAGTGCCGAGCACGGTGTGCTTAAAGCCGGTTGCCATCGCGAGCACCGAGATCAGCACGGCAACGACGCCGGCGATACCGATGATGATGACTGAAGAGCTACCCAGACGCTGCGGGATGCTCGTGACGTTCATCCAGGTGACAGCTCCAATCTGTTTCAGCATCTGCACGGCATCTACCTGCTAGCGCCCGGCGAGCGCATCGACAATATTGAGTCGCGCCGTGCGCCACGCCGGCGGCAACCCGGTACCCAGCGCGAGCAGCACGGCAAGCGCAGCGCCTAATATAAGGACGTTTGCGGGTAGATGTGCCTCACCGATGAAGTCCTTCATGGCTGGGAAGATGAGTGCAGCGATGCCAAGTCCGATCAGCGCCGCAATCAGGCACAGCATCAGAGCCTCGGCCAAGACCAGCATGACGACCGCGAACCCCGTAAACCCGAGCGTCTTCAGCACGGCAAGCTCCGGCACGCGTTCGCGCACCGATTGCATCATCGTATTACCGGTCAGAAAAAGCAGCGTGAAGAACACCGCGCCAAGAATTGCGGTCACGATGAAATTGATGTCGGCCTGCTGCTTGATGAAAGACTGGGAAAATTCCTTTTCTGTCTGCGTCTTGGTCTCATCCGGGGAGTTGGCGAAGCGTTTGTCGATTGCCGCAGCTACCTGCATCGCGCCGCTGGGATCCTTAACCTTTACGATGTACCAACCGACCTTGCCCTTACTGAAGGCGCGCGCCTCATCGAAATAACTGTAGTTGAAGAAGAAGCTGCTCGCATCATTGCTGGGACCGTCGAAGATTCCGACTATATCGAACTGCCAGTCGGAGCTACCGTTGGACGATTGCGTCCAGATCACCGAGTGCAACGGCACCCGATCGCCGATCTTCCAGCCATATTTCTTGGCAAGGTCGCGGCCGACGACGGCACCGGTGCGTGTGTGCACCAAGGCTGCGAGCTGATCCTTGGGCAGCTGCAATTCTGGAAAGAGCGGAAAGAAGCGCTCCGGATCCAGGGGAAACGAGAACACGAAATTCTTCGGATCCTGATAGTAGGTTCCAAACCAGCTCTGATAAGCCACTCCCGCGACGCCCGGAATGGATTCGATTTGCGAGAGATAAGCGTAAGGCAGCGGCTCGGTGAAGGTGACGCGGCTTACGACATCCAGCCGATCCACCGCGGCAGCATTCACCGCATTGTTGAACACGGCATTGACCCCCTGCAGCATGCCAAACAGCACGAACGCCACGACGATAGACAATAACGTGAAGATCGTGCGCGCGCGTTTGCGCCAGAGTCCGGCCCACACAAGCGGCAGGAACTTCATGACGCGCTCGCGAGGTCGGTGAGCGCACCCTTGTCAACGTGCAACTGCCGCGAAGCGAAATTCGCGGCCTTCTGGTCGTGGGTCACGACGATCACCGTCTTCTGCTGCTGGCGATTGAGCGTTTGCAACAGACCGAGGATCTCATCCGCCGTTGCGCGATCGAGATCTCCGGTCGGCTCATCGCACACCAGCAGGGTCGGGTCGGCAACGAGCGCCCGCGCGATTGCTACGCGCTGCTGCTGACCGCCGGAAAGTTCACTCGGTTTGTGATGTGCGCGCTCGGCAAGACCCACAATCTCGAGCGCCGCCATCACGTTCTTCTTGCGCTGCGCACCCGAGAGCGAAGTGAGCAGCAAGGGCAGTTCGATGTTGCGCTCGGCGCTGAGCATCGGCATGAGGTTATAGAACTGAAACACGAAGCCGACGTGCCGCGCGCGCCATTTGGCGAGCGCGCCGCCCGAGAGTCGATCGATCCGCTCTCCGGCAACGTCGACTTCGCCCGACGTAGGCCGGTCGAGACCGCCGATCAGATTTAGTAATGTTGTCTTGCCCGAGCCTGAGGGGCCCATGAGGGCGAGAAACTCCCCTTGCGGGATCTCGAGGTTAAGTCCGTGCAGCACCTCCACGCTCTGCTTGCCGCGCGTGTAGCGCTTGACGATGTTTCGCAGGGATACGATTGCGGGCATGTCTCTACTCCATCAGGATCTTGCAAGCCGCACTTTGTCGCCGTCATGCAATTTGGCGCCGCCCATGGGGATCGCGAGCTTCGCGCCCGCGTCGATTCCCGAAAGCACGATCTGCCCCTGCGCGCTTTGTGCGCCGAGCTTCACGGCGCGCTCTTCGACTCTATCATCACGCAGTATGAAGACAGTGCCGGCATCGCCGTGCGCTTCCACCGCTTCGGGCGCGACAACAACCGCGCGGTGCACCGGCGTGCGCGCCTCGCCGGCGCCTGCGTTCTCGAGAAAAGATACGCGCGCGCCCATTTCCGGCAGGATGCGCGGGTCTTTTTGCCTGAAGCCGACGCGCACTTTGACGGTGGCCTTGGAGCGGTCTGCCGTGGGAATGATGGCAATCACCTCGCCGGGAATCGCCCAATCGGGGTAGGCATTCAGGCGGATGGTCACCGACTGCCCCGGATGCACACGGGTAATGAAGTTTTCGCTGACGTCCACTTCGACCTCGAGCGAGTCCATATCGACGATCGTGCCAATGCCGGTACGCGTAAAGCCGCCCCCCGCAGATATGGGCGAGACCATCTCGCCCGGCTGTGCCGCCTTCACGGTGACGACGCCCGCAAAGGGCGCGCGCACCACGGTGTCGTCCTCGTCGCGCTGCGCCACCACCAGCGTCGCGCGCGCCACTTGCGCCGAGCGCTGCGCGACGGCAAACGCCGTTTCCGCCGCGTTATAGGTCGCCTTAGCGCTGTCAAAGTCCTGCGCGCTGATCAGCGCCTGTTTGCGCTCCTGCTCCTCGCGCTGATAGATCGGGCGTGCGTCATCGAGCGCGATCTGCGCCGCGTGCAAATTTGCCTGCGCCTGGGCAATCTGCGCGCTCGCCTGGTCCATTCGTGCGCGTGCGTTGGAGTCATCGAGGCGCGCCAACACCTCGCTGGCCGCCACGCGCTGTCCCTCCTCAATCAGAACCTCGAGCACTTTGCCGGTGATCTTGGAGGACACCGTGGCCTCGCGGCGCGCCACCACGTAGCCCGATGCATCGAGAAGCGATGCGCTCGAGGCGGCGCCCTCGCCCGTTTGCTGTGCCACCGTAGTGCGCACGAGCGCACCGCGCGGTGTGCCAAAAAAGTACCAGGTCAGAGCGACAAGCAGCAGCACCAGCACAGCGCCCGCGATCCACGGTAGCGCACTGCGGGACTCCCCAGCCGCATCGGTGCGGTTCAGCCGTAATTGTTCGAGGAGAGCGGTTTTATCGTTCATTGCGGGCACCATTAGACCGACGCGTCCGCAAAAGCTCAAGAACTGCAAAGAAGCATCAATACCCGCAACTTCCCGGCGCGCTGTTCGTCACAATGGAGTCACGCAACGATTTACCCGGCGTGGCGCTCGATGCGAGTTCTCCTCCCCCCCCGTGAGACTCGAAGATCGCGCCTGAAGTTTAGCGACCGCCGTTGGAAGCCGCCCGTAAGGGCGGCTTTTTCTTTTCTCAGATGAGCGCTGGCAGCACGATGCGCACCGCAAGGCCGGTGCCCGCAAGATTGCGGGCCTCAATCGTGCCTTGATGCAGCGCGACGGCGCGCGCCGCGATCGCAAGTCCGAGGCCTTCACCGCCTTCCGCGCGATCGCGCGATGCATCCACGCGGTAGAAGGGTTCGAAGATGCGCGCAAGATCCTTCTCCGGCACGCCGGGGCCCTGATCCTCAGTCATGACCTCGATCGAGTTGCCTGCGCGGCGCGCCCGCACCTGTAGCGGCGCGCCCTCAGGGCTGTAGCGCACCGCATTGCGGAGCACATTCTCAAACGCGCTGCGCAGCGCCTCACGATCCCCCGTCACTTCGAGAGTCTCCGCAATTGATAGTGCAACGCGCACCTGGCGCGCTTTAGCCTCGATGGCAACGTCATCGACGATCTCGCCAAGCAGCGCGCCGACATCGACGCGCTCGCTCTCGAGGCCCACGGCGGGCCGCTCGAGTCGCGCTAGCAACAGCGCGCGCGCGATGAGCTGCTCGAGCCGGTCCGCCTCGCGCCCGATGCGCGCGAGATTTTCATCGGCCGTCGGCGCGCCGCGCTGCGCCAGCGACAAGGCGATCTGCAGCCGTGCCAGAGGCGAGCGCAGCTCGTGCGAGACGTCGCGCAGCAGCTGATGCTTCGCTTCAATGAGGCTGCGCACGCGTACCGCCATCGCATCAAAATCAGCCGCCAGCAAACCCAGGTCATCCTTGCGGCCCTTGAGGGTCGGCAGCACACGCACGTTCAAGTCTCCGGCGCTAATGCGCTGCGTCGCATCGCGCAGCCGATCGACCGGCGCCGTCAGATAGCGCGCGAGCAAAAAGCACACTACCGCGCTCACCACGAGCGCAATGATCAAAGTCGCCGCGCGCACCCCGGGAAGCTCAAGCTCGCCAAAGCGGCGGCTCGGACCGCGCAGCAAGGGCGGGATGATGATGACGCGATATGCCTGGCCGTCTGCACCGACCAGCATCATCGAGCGGCCGATGGGACCGGCACCGCTGAGCGCGCGCACCGCGCGCGCGGGCAATCCCTCGCTGGGAGGCGGCGGCAGCGCGCGATCCAGGAGGTCATGGCCCGATGAGTCGAGCACGAATGTGCGCGCGCGCAGTCCCGGGGGATTGAGCTCGGTAATCCACGCCTTCAGCGCCTCGGCGCCGCCCGACTCGAAGGCCTGTGCGGCCTGGGAATAAAGTTCCTGGTTGAGCAGCGCCGGCCGTTCAGCGCGCCATTTGAGCGCGGCGTCCACGGCGACCGTGACCGTGCCGACGAGGATGAGCGCGAGCGCGAGCCAGAAGGTTAGAAAAATACGCCAGAAGAGCGAATGCACGACGCCTCAACTTTGCGGGCTCGACGCATTGCGCACGCTGGCGAGTGCAAGCGCATATCCCGTGCCGCGCACGCTCTGCAGCGTCACGAGGTCGGTGTACTTGGCGAGCTTGCGCCGCAGATTGCTGACGTGCGTGTCGAGACTGCGATCCGTAGGCAGCAAGCGCCGCCCCAGCGCTCGCAGCATGAGCTCATCGCGCGTAACGGCTTTGGCGTCCGCGCGCATGAGTTGCTCGAGGATGCGCATCTCGGCGCCGGTCAGTTCCAGGTCATGATCGTTGACCAGCGCGCAGCGCGCGCGCAGATCGATCCTGAGTGGCCCCCATTGCACGGAGCTTGCGGATGACACCACGCCACCCTCGCTGGCGCTTCTGCGCAGCACAGCTTTGATACGCGCCACGAGTTCTCGAGGACTAAACGGCTTCGGCAGGTAGTCATCGGCGCCCATTTCAAGTCCTACGACCCGATCGACCTCCTCGCCACGGGCCGTCAACATGATGACCGGCACGGCGCTCGTCGCACGAATGCGCCGCAGCACCTCAAACCCGGAAAGCTCCGGCAACATCACATCGAGCACCACGAGATCAGGGGTGATTTGCGCAAGGCGCTCGAGCGCTGCCATGCCATTGTTGAGGAGCTCCACTGCAAAGCCCTCGGGGGCCAAATATTCGACGAGCAACGAGCACAGCTCCTGATCGTCATCCACTATCAACAATAATGGCTGCTTTGCAGGCGCCGTAGCTGCATCTGTCACTGTCATGAGCGCATTATTACCGATCTCGCGGAAGGCCAAGGGTTCTTTACAATTCTTATGCGCTAGCATGGCGCGCTGCCCGCAACTCCCACCGGTGCATCTGCTCTAATGAGCAGTGTCCGCGTGCGACCCTATGCAGGAGATATTGATGAATACGCCATCCCGAGCCATGCACCGCACCCGTGCGATTGTGATCGCGGCGATCGCAGCCGCCGGACTTGCGGCGGTCGCGGTTAACGCCGCGACTTCAACCGACGCGACGACGCCGCCAGCACCCAGTGGGCATTGGCACCATCATGGGCCGGCTGCGCACTTCATGCATGTGTTGAAACAGCTCAACCTCAGCGCCGAGCAGCAAACGCAGGTCAAGAGCATCTTCGCCAGCGCCAAACCGCAGTTCCAAGCGCTGCGCGAGAGCATGCGCAGCAATCACGAGGCACTCGCCGCAGCCACACCGAGCGATACCAACTACCCCGCACTGCTCGCCACGGAAAAGGCGAATGCAGGCAAGCTCATCGATCAAATGAGCGCGGTGAAGACGCAGATCTACGCAATTCTCACGCCCGAGCAGATCAAACAGATCCCGCAGATCATGGCGGCCGACAAGGCGAAGTGGCAGCAGCGCCACGCAGGCGCCACGGCGCCGGCGACGTCCTCCTAAGAGTTGCTCCTCCGGCCCGCCTGCCGTCGCAATGATTGGAAGCATTGCGGCGGCTTGTGGGCCGCTCTATTCGACGACTACGGCCGTGCCGTAGGCCAGCACCTCGGTGACACCCGCCGCGACCTCGTTCGCGTCGTAGCGCATGCCGATGACGGCGTTGGCGCCCCGCTCGGCGCCGTGCTCCAACATCAGCACAAAGGCGTCGCCGCGTGCCTTCTCGCACAGCGCCGTGAAGAGAGTGATGTTGCCGCCGAGCAAAGTTTGCAATCCGGCGCCGATCGCTCCCACGAGGCTTCGCGAGCGAACGACAATGCCACGCACGACACCGACATTGCGCACGATGCGATGGCCCGGCAACTCGAACGCGGTGGTGACTAGATGGAGCTCAATGCTTTTCATCAGGTGCCCTCCTTTGATGGTGTGATCGCGCGCACGGTTCGCCCGGTTCGGGTTGCCGCGCCTTTACAGCCCTAACCGCCTGCGCTAGCGTGCAGCGCATGACACAATTCATGCAACGCACCGGCGCGAGCGGCGCAGGGCTTGTGGTCGCCATTGTCGGCGCCAGCGGCGCCGTGGGCGTTGAGCTCGTGCGCTGTCTTGCGGAGCGCGACTTTCCGGTGAGCGAGCTTAGGCTCTTTGCCTCCGCGCGCTCGGCCGGCAAAACTGTCGACTTTCGCGGTCGCGCGCTGCCGATCGCCGAGCTCGGTGAGCATAGCTTGCGCGGCGTCGATCTCGCGTTCTTCTCCGCCGGCGCCGCGACGAGCCGGCGCTACGCACCGCTCGCCGTGCGCCAGGGCACGCTCGTGATCGACAATTCCTCGGCGTTTCGCATGGATCCGGGCGTGCCGCTCGTGATACCGGAGATCAATGCCGGTGCGGCGCACAAGCACCGCGGCATCATCGCCAATCCGAATTGCGCGGCAATCATCTCGATCACGCCGCTCTGGCCGATCCACCGCGTGAACCCGATCCGCCGCCTGATCATCTCCACTTACCAGGCAGCATCGGGTGCGGGCGCGGCGGCAATGCAGGAACTAAAAGACTCCACGCGCGCCTATTTGGAGGATCGGCCGTTCTCGCCCAAAGTGCTGCCGCACCCGTACGCCTTCAATCTCTTCAGCCATAACACCCAGATCGATGCGGCGACCGGCTACAACGAGGAGGAGACCAAGGTCATCCAGGAGACGCGCAAGATATTTGCCGATCCGAGCTTTCGCATCACTGCAACCTGCGTGCGCGTACCTGTGTTGCGCGCACACTGTGTCGCGCTCAACTTCGAATGCACATCCCCCATCAGCGCCGCTGAAGTGCGTGCGTTGCTCGCCTCTGCGCCTGGCGTGAAAATCATCGACGATGCCGCGGCCAATTACTTTCCGATGCCGCAGGACGCCTCCGGTCAGGATGCGATTCTCGTCGGCCGTATCCGCCGCGATGTAAGTGATCTGTCGGGCTGCTCGATCGCCATGTTTGTCGCCGGCGATCAACTTCTGAAGGGCGCTGCCTTGAACGCGGTGCAGATCGCCGAGTGTCTGCTCGCGGATCAGAAGATCATCGCCGCCTGACTCATGCCCGCAGCCGGGCGCGATGCAGGACGTACCGCGCTCTCGCGGTCGCAATCTTCGCTCTTTTGCTGCTCTACGTTGCGCCCGCGGCGCATGCGTCGCTGCCCGATGACATCAATGCACTGCGGCTGCACGGTTGCAGCGGCAGGCCGGGAGGCAACGCACCACTGCACGCGGCGCGCAAGCTCGATGAGGCTGCGCGGCGCATCGCAAGCGGTGCAGCTCTGCCCGATGCAATCACCGCGTCGGGCTATAGCGCGCGCTCTTCCGCCGAGATGCACGTGTCGAGTGCCGGCGGCGAGCGCGCCGCGGCGGAACTCATCGCGGCGCACTTCTGCGCGCAAGTGACCGAACCTTCCGCACGCGACATCGGAATTGCGCGCTCGGGGGAGGACACCTGGATCTTGCTCGCCGCGCCGCTCCTCGTGCCGCAGGCACGCGATGCTGCCGCCGTCAGTCACCGGGTCCTCGAGTTGGTGAATAGCGCGCGCGCGCAACCGCGGCGCTGCGGCCACGAGCAGTATGATGCTGCGGGGCCCGTTACCCTCTCCACGGCGCTCGGCGAGGCCGCGCTTGCCCATTCGGTCGACATGGCGGAGCACAGTTATTTTGATCACGCCGGCGCTGACGGCAGCACACCCGCCACGCGTGTGACGCGCACGGGTTACCTCTGGCGCCTGGTGGGTGAGAATCTCGCCTCCGGAATGCCAACACCCGAAGAGGCCGTAGCAGGCTGGCTGCAAAGCCCCGCACACTGCCATAACCTGATGGACCCGCGCTTCACGGCCATGGGCGTGGGCTTTACCGTCAACCCGAAGAGCCCGTACGTTATTTACTGGACGCAGGTGTTCGCGCAGCCGCGCACCGTCCAGTGACCGCACTGCCCCTGCGCGGATGTTTTGGCACCTGCCACAACCGCGCACCTCCGATGAACGCATTGCTGTTGGGGACGCAGCGGGTTGCGTCGGGCAGGCGCTTCAGTCGCCGCGCATTGCCGCCGCCCACGACGACTTCGTCGACTTCGAGAGCCTTGCCCAGACGCTCGATGACATCGGCCACAGCACGGCGCCATTTCTTGCCGCCGAGACGCTTACGGGCACGCTCACCGACATATTCCTCGTAGGTGCGGCCGTGCTTGTAAGGCAGGTGCGCAAGCTCGGTCGGTTCGAGTACCCCATCGATGATAAGCGCCGATCCCAGGCCGGTCCCGAGGCCCAGGAAGAGCATGCGGCCCTTGCGATAGCAGCCAAGTGCCTGCAGCGCGGCGTCGTTGACGATCCGTACGGGTTTACCAAAGGCCCTGGCGAAGGAAAACCCGACCCAGCCTTTGCCGAGGTTATGGGGCTCGGCCACCGGTTTACCGTGCAGCACGACTCCGGGGTAGCCAATTGAGAGCACCTCGTAGCGCCAATCGGCACACAGCGCGCGCACCTTCGCCACCATTTTGCGCGGAGTCAGGGTTGGGCCGGAGGCGAACATGCGCTCAGTACGGGCACCGCTCAGGCATAGCTTGACGTGGGTACCCCCGACGTCGAGGGTAAGTATTTTTTTGGGTCTCGGCACCGGGGGATTCTGACCGACAGCGGCACTTACCGATACGCGTGGGACAGGCGGGTGCCTCGCGGGCGGCGTCGCGGATCACATTCGCAACCCCGGATGGACTCAAGGTACGCCCGCGAAAGCCCCCGCATGGCAGAAAGCGCTGCAGGCTGCGAATGCAGTTACCCAATCTCGTGTAGTTCTTACACAACGTTGCGCAAGCTGCTGACTCCCCTGCCCGTAAGGACCCGCTTCGTACGCCCTGCGACGCGACAGCCGGCAAGCTCGAACCGGGGCGCGGGGGTTCACGCGCCTGTGACGACGTAGGTTTGAACTCCACCCTGCTCCGGGTATATATGTCGTCCCGCTTCAGCGGGCAAAAAGAGGAACGATCATGGCGCTGTGGAAAGAACCTAATGCGGCGGTACCGCCACCGAAAGAACCAGCCGGGAGGGCTCCAGAGATGTCGACCATTACACCGTTGAATCAAGATCTGCCGCGACGCCAGCCCGAGCGCGCCGAGAGCAGCAAGGAATCCGTAATTGCTCAGGATATTACGATCGAAGGCAAGATCGAGGGCTCGGGCCACGTACGCATCGCCGGCAATTTCAAGGGCGATGTTCATGTGCACGGCAATCTCACGATCGACGCGGGCGCTCGCCTGCAGGGGCAGGTGAAAGCGAACACTGTCGTCGTGGGCGGCGAGCTGCACGGCAACATTGAGGGGGCCACGCGTGTGGAGTTGCTGGCCACCGGTATCGTCAACGGCGACGTAAAGGCCGGCTCCCTGATCGTATCGGCCGGATCGCGCATGCGCGGTCAGGTTGAATTCGGCTGGGAAGACAAAGAAAAGACCGTGAAGCCGCATGCGGCCGTTGCCGGAAAGGTCGATAGCGCCTTTTCATGAGTTCGGCGCGCCCTGCGAGCCCGGGTAAGAGTCGCCAGTGCCCTCACTGCAAGGCGACGATCCTCGACAGCGCAAGCGTCTGCCCCGGCTGCCGCCACCACCTGCGATTCGACTCGGTCGACGCAGCGCGGCGAGCGGTGCCGAGCAGCTCGCCTCTGCGCGTCGAGGGGAAGATCAAGCACCCGGCCGACGGGCCGGCGTGGGAATACTCGGTCGTGCTCGTCATCCGCGATCAAGCCGGCATCGAGGTCACGCGGCAAGTGGTCGGCGTTGGGGCGCTGCAGCCGGCGGAGGAGCGCAGCTTCAGCCTTTCGGTCGAGGTCTTTGGCCGGGCAGAGATCGTCCCCACCCTGAAGAGTATCAACAAGAAATAGTTTACGTCCTGCGCGCCGCCGCGCCATAGTAGTTCGGATAGTCGCTCGTCAAACCCTTGAAGCGCCGGTGAATCCACCAGTACTGCTCCGGGATGCGGCGCACCTCATCCTCGATGAAATGATTGAAGCGCAGCGCGTCCCCATGGGCACTCGCGCCGGGATAGCCCGCGAGCGGCGTGCTGATGGCGACGCGATAGCCCTGTGCGCCGGGCAGGCGCTCGTGAGAGAAGAGGAGCACGGCAGCTCCGGTCAACTCGGCCAGCCGCGACGTTGCGACGTTGGTCGCGGCGGGCACGCCGAAGAACGGCACCATCTCCGCGCCCTTGTGGCGAAAAGCCTGGTCCGGCGCGTACCACACACACTCGTTGCGGCGCAGCGCCCGCACCATTCCGCGGATGTCGTCGCGCTCGATGGTGGTGTACTGCTCGGCCTTCTTGTAGGACTTGCGGTGCGCATTGGCGATGAACGCCAGAAGTTCATTTTTCGGCGGCTTGTAGAGCACGTTGATTGGAAAAGCGGTGTTCAGGATCCGCGCGCCGATCTCAAGCGTCGTGAAGTGCGCCGTAAGCACGATGGCGCCGCGGCCGCGCGCGATCGCCTCTTGCAAATGTTCGACGCCCTCGATGCGTGAGAGCCTCGCGATGCGCTCCTCACTGCTCCACCAGGTCATGGCCGATTCGCACAGCGACATTCCCAGAGCCTCGAAATGCCGCCCGAGGAGCTCTGCGCGCTGATCGTCCGAGAGCTCGGGCAGGCACAGGCGCATGTTGGCGCGTGCGATCGGCAAATAGTGCAGCGGCAAGTGTCGTGCGATCCTCCCGAGTACGCGCCCGACACGCAGCAGTTGCCGATAGGGCAAGCGTTCGATTACGCGCAGCACCGCAAGCGCGAGCCACGCTGGCCAGTAACGCGGCGCAAAAAAACGCGGCGGCATCACGCCAGGTTGTGTCGCTGCGGGCGCATCAGCGCGCAAGCCCGAAAAGCGCCGCAAGCTCGCGGCGCACGCGCTGACCCGCTTGCAAGTCCCAGCAGTTGACCACCGCGAGCCGAAAGCCACCGGGGGGCATGGCGTGGGTTGCGGCGCAACGATCGGCGTGAAAAGTGACCTGCACGCTGGTGATGCCGCTTTCTCGCCGCAGAGCATCGATGCGCTCGGCCGGCGGATGGCGATATTCGACCCCGTGCGGCCCGAACAGGACGACGCTGTAGCCGGTGCGCTGTTCGTCGGCGGAGAGCTGCCAGCGCCCGTGTGCGTAGAGCCCGACGAGCGCAGCAAGCCAGCCTTCACCGTACAGATCCGGCCACTGATCGGTAAAGCGCAGATGCACCTCGATGATGCGTCCGCCGATCGTCTCCAGGTTCACCATGCCCGTGTAGCTGGCGAGATTCTTGGCGAGCCAATTGCGGCAGTAGCGCTCCAGGCCCACCGCACGTTCGGCCTTGATGATCCAATGATCGAAGGTACCCTCGCCGGAGGGGATCCCCTGCGCGTGCTTGAACCACACGGCCGCGCCGTCTTCGAGAGCGATGTCGGTGCTGATGTGTTCGCCTTTGAGCAGCGTCATCCAGAAGTGCCCGCCGCATTCGTGCTCCAAGTATTCGGCAAGACTCGCAAGCACCCGGCTGCCGGCGCCCATGCCGCGTAGATTGATCAGGGGTTTGCTGAAGACCGGAAAATGCTTCGGCGTCACGCCGTGCGGCGCGCAGGTGATTCCCTGGGACTCAGCAATCAGCAGCTTGTTGTAGACCCAGTGATGCGCGGGATTCCATTCGTAGGCGTCGAAATCTTCCGTTGGAATGCGCACCTGCGGCGGACACTCCACCTCCTTGAAGTACTGCATCCGCCACGGATCGGCCTCGCATATCGGCATGTCGGTTCCTTCAATGCCAAGATTGAATACCCGGCAAAGCGCGCGCGCTGTACGCTAGCGCTCGATGCTCTGGCTCAAGGCATTTCACATCATCTTCGTCGTGACATGGTTTGCGGGGCTGTTCTATCTGCCGCGGCTCTTCGTGTATCACGCGGCCGGGGCCAATGCGTCGGGCATCGAGCGCTTCGAAATGATGGAGCGGCGGCTCTTTGTCATCATGACCATCGGCGCGGCACTGGCGGTGCTCTTTGGCGTTGCGATGGTCATCGCCGCGCCGCAGTACCTCGATGAGCGCTGGCTGCAGATAAAGCTGTGCTGCGTGGCGCTGCTCCTCGGCTACCACGTGTGGTGCTACCGCCTGCTCCTCGCCCTCGCGTCGCGCCGCGCAGTTCATTCGCCACGCTGGTTTCGCTGGTTCAACGAAGTGCCGAGCCTGCTCTTGTTCGCCATCGTGATCCTCGCGGTCGTGAAACCTGCGCTGCGTTAGCGGGAGAGCTAGAAGAGCCCGACAACCTTGCCGTTGGCGTCGACATCGATGGCGTTCGCCGAGGGCACGCGCGGCAGCCCCGGCATCGTCATGATGTCTCCGCAGATCATGACCACGAACTCAGCCCCCGCCGCGAGGCGTACCTCGCGCACATTGACCGTGTGTCCCGCCGGCGCGCCGCGCAGCGTGGGATCCGTAGAAAAGGAATACTGCGTCTTCGCCACGCACACCGGATAGCGGCCGAAGCCCGCATCCTGCAGCTGCTGGACCTGCGCGCGCACGGCGTTCGTGGCGCTGATGTCGGCGGCGCCATAAATGCGTGTCGCGATGGCGCGCATCTTCTCCCAGAGCGGGGCGTCCTCTTCGTAGACAAACTTGAAGTGGTTCGGCTCCCCGCACAGGCGCACCACTTCGTTCGCGACGTCCACCGCACCGCGGCTGCCCTGCGCAAAGTGCCGCGCGAGCATGACCTTGACGCCCAGGTGCTTGGTGCGCTCGATGAGCGCGCGCACCTCCGCGTCCGTGTCCTCGGCGCGATGATTGATCGCGACGACACAGGGAAGCCCATAGCGGTCGCGCACGTTTTCCACGTGACGCTGCAAATTGGCGGCGCCCTTCTCGACCGCCGCGACATTCTCGTGCCCGACATCCTTAACTTCGACGCCGCCATGGAACTTAAGCGCGCGCACTGTGGCGACCAGCACCGCCGCCGCTGGGCGCAAGCCGGCCTTGCGGCACTTGATGTCAACGAACTTCTCCGCGCCAAGGTCCGCGCCAAAGCCCGCCTCGGTCACGACGTAGTCGGCGAGCTTCAACGCAGCGCGCGTCGCTATCACCGAGTTGCACCCGTGGGCGATGTTGGCAAACGGCCCACCGTGAATGAACGCCGGATTGTTCTCGAGCGTCTGCACGAGATTGGGCGCGAGCGCCTGCTGCAGCAGGACCGTCATCGCGCCCGAGGCGTGCAGGTCGCGCGCCCGCACGGGCTCTTGAGAGCGCGTGTAGCCGACCACGATGTTGCCGAGACGCTCCTTCAGGTCCTGCAGACTCGCTGACAGGCAGAAGATTGCCATCACTTCGGAGGCAACGACGATGTCAAAGCCATCCTCGCGCGGATAGCCGTTGCCGGGACCGCCCAAGGCGACGGTGATCGAGCGCAGCGCACGGTCGTTCATGTCGACGACGCGCCGCCAGGCAATGCGACGCACATCGATGCCGAGTTCGTTGCCAAAATAGACGTGATTATCGATAAGCGCGGCGAGAAGGTTATTCGCCATCGCGATGGCCGCAAAGTCGCCCGTGAAGTGCAGATTGATGTCTTCCATCGGCACGACTTGCGAGTAGCCGCCGCCGGCCGCGCCGCCCTTGATGCCAAACACGGGCCCGAGCGCAGGCTCACGCAGGCAGATCATCGCTTTCTTGCCGATGTGATTGAGCGCATCCCCCAAGCCCACCGTCGTCGTAGTCTTGCCCTCGCCGGCCGGCGTCGGTGAAATCGCGGTCACCAGGATGAGTCGTCCGTCGGGGCGGCTGTCAAGGCTCTTCAGGTAGTCGAGCGAGACCTTCGCTTTGTAGCGGCCATAGGCCTCGAGCGCGTCTTCGGGAATTCCCAGACGCTCGCGCGCGACGTCGCTGATTCGCCGCATCTTCGCCTGCTGCGCGATTTCGATGTTATTCAATGCGCGCCACCCCTTTGAACCGCCCTGCACGCCGGATGCGCAATATTAGCATCGCAGCTTCGGGCGACGGGACGGCGGTGCGAGCGCGCGTGGCCGCGCTGCTGTGGTGCCTTGGGCGGCCAGGGCGAGAGCGCGCCGCGAGGACGCTTCCGCCCGCCATAGCAGAAACTACCGGCCGATTTGCCGGCTCCGGGGGCCTCTGTCAGTCAACCAGTGCGCCTGCGCAATGCGCATACGTCCCATAGCGTGATGGTTCGACCCCGGGGAAACCCTCGCGGCGCGCCACGGGTACAACGTGGCGATGCGCCGCATGGATCCGCACAGATCTCCCGCTGTCCTGCAAATATGCGACCTGCGTCACACGTAAATCCGCCCCTCGAGGTGCCACTTTGCTTAAGTGCGGCCCAAGCCCTAGACGCCCCCCGCCCCAAAAGTAAGCTGACCTCGCGGCGCTATGTCGCACAGTCCTTAACGCGGCGTGAGCGACGACCTGATTCTTCTCATCCAGAGCGCACCCGCCGGGCCGAATCCGGTGGCCGACGCTATGGCGCGCCTGCGCAGCCGGCACTACATCGTGACGGAAGTGCATGCGCTCGCCGATGCGCTTGCCACGCTGCGCGAGCGCAAATTTGCCGCCATCATCGTTGAGCTTGCGCTACCCGACGCCAACGGCTTGCCCGCCTTTCTGCGCCTGCAGAGCAAAGCCGGCAATGTGCCCATTATCGTCATGGTCGAGCGCGCGCAGGAAGAGCTCGGCATCGAGGCGACGCGCCGCGGCGCCCTCGACTATTTGCTGCAGGAGGAAATCAGCTCGCCCGTGCTCGACAAGGTGCTGCGCCTCGCGCTCGAGCGCACGCATACGGTGCTTGCGCTGCGCGCCTCGGAGGCACGCTACCGCACGATGTTCGAGAGCACGGCAGCGGGGGTCTACCAAGCCACCTGTGATGATCGACTGATCTCGGCAAATCCCGCCTTCATCACCATGCTGGGCTACGAGACGGAGGAGGAGATCCTGTGCCTCGACTTCGGCCTCGAGGTCTATGCAAGCGCCGAAGATCACATCCAGTGGCGTCGTGAGCTCGATCAGGCGGGCGAGATCCGCAGCCGCGAGAGCGCCTTGCGCAACAAGCAGGGCGAGCGCGTCGTCGTACTGCACAGCGCGCGCCTGGTGCGCGACAGCCGCGGCATGCCGCTCTATTACGAGGGCACGGTTGCCGATATCACCGCCTCGCACCGTCAGGCGCGACAGTGGTCGCACGAGGCGAGCCACGACCCACTCACCGGGCTTTTGAATCGCCGCGAACTTGAACGGCGGCTGCAAGCGGCGCTCGAGGATGCCGCCATTGATCGCAGCCAGCTTGCCGTGGTGATGATTGACCTTGATTTCTTCAAGAAAGTGAACGATCGCTTTGGCCACGTCGCGGGCGATGAGCTGCTGCGGCAGGTGAGCTCCACGCTCAAGACGAGCGTGCGCACCGGCGATGTCATCGGCCGTTTTGGCGGCGATGAGTTCCTGGTGCTGCTCGAGCACTGCGCGCAGGAGGATGCCGTGCGCGTCACAACCGGCCTTCTTGAGCGGCTGCGCGCGCAGCAGTGCCTGTGGGCGGGGCAGAGTTTGCAGGCACGCGCCAGCATTGGCGTTGCGGTGGCCACGCAGCGCGATCAGTCCTGGGTGTCGCTCGTGGAGCGCGCGGATATTGCCTGCTATGACGCCAAGGCGCGCGGCGGCGATCAGTGGCGCATGTTCCACGATGATGCCACTGTCAATGTCAAAGTCGGGCGCGATCGGCGCCTGGCGCTGTTCCTCGAGGATGCGCTCAATACGAGCGCCTTTGTGCTGCACGCTGAGCGCATCCTGCCGCTGCACAACTCCAATATACCGGCGCACTACGAGGTGATGCTGCGGGCGCCGGCCGCGGCCGATCAGCCGACGGAGTCGTTTGATCTGGCGCAGATTGCAACTTTCAACGCATCCCTGGCGCATCGGGTGGACCGCTGGTACCTGCGACACACCCTGCGCTGGATCGCACGCCATCAGCGCGAGCATCCCACCGTCGGCCGCTGGTTCTTGAATCTCACCCAGGCCTCATTCGCCGATCCGGAGCTGGCGCAGTACATCGTCGCCACCGCGCGCGAATTGCAGGCGCCGGCGGCGCACGTCGGCCTTGAAATTGAAGAGCAGGCGCTCGCGAGCGCCGTCGTGCAGGTCAAAGAACTGGTGCGC
>Ga0302324_100000979_pt1 | contig 71094 bp, 65 predicted proteins | sample Palsa_T0_1_FD_201949 | JGI IMG/M metagenome (GOLD analysis project Ga0302324, IMG submission 201949) | Peat permafrost microbial communities from Stordalen Mire near Abisko, Sweden - Palsa_T0_1 | ecosystem: Environmental > Terrestrial > Soil > Palsa > Peat permafrost | place: Sweden: Abisko...
GTCGAGAGAGCCAGGGCTCTCTGGGGGATGCGCCTCCCCCCCCCCGCACAAGCTGGGTGACGCTCGCCCATTCAGACAGTTTTAGGGAAATGCCGGTAGCCTTGGCTGTTCCCCCTATAGAAGAACCCTCCCGGCGGAGCCCGAACAGGCCGCCGGGATTTTTTTGCCCAAGGCCCGACACGAACGAGCCAGGGCGGCCCGGGTCGAAATCGTCCGGTTTCCGCAACGGATATAATGATAGGAATCGGAACCGAAGCCGGGAGATTTTCCCATGCCGCTGATCCGCCTTCTGTTGCGCCTGTTCCGGCTTTCGACGCGTTTCAGCCGCCGCGGCGGGCGCGGCGCATGGGGCCGCCGCGGCCGTTTTTGATTGCGAAGGCTGTTTCGGCTGATCCATCGTCACGAACTGCGCCCGCGGTCGACGGAAAAACAATTAGGGCACTATGTTTCCGGCGATGAATTGCCGTCACCGGTAACGTCGTGACCGCTACGCAGCCGCCTTCCGGTCGGCCGCTCCCGCCTGCACCAATTCCTCGATCAGCGCGCGGTAGTGGATCATCGCCGTTCGGAGATCCTCGGTATTCGTTTCGCCGGTCCCAAGCCGCGCTGCGATCGCATGCGCCGCGCGGTAGTTTTCCGTCACCCGGGGATGATCGACGGAAATGTCCGCGGCACGCTGTTCGAAATCGGAGACGGGATAGCCGCGGGCCTGCATGAGCGACGACACCAGATCGTCGGCTTCGGTGACGGCGCCTCTCGGCGAATCGATGAATCGCGACTGCACGGATTTCCACCGCTCCAGGAACCGTTCGCGTTCCGCCGGCTCGAGATCGCGAATCTCCAACAGGTCCACGCGTTTCTCGCGATCCTGAAGTTTGGCTTCCCCTTTGCGCTCGGATCCGTGCGTTTGCACGGCCCGCTCATATTCCGTGCCGAATCGCTGCCGCAGATCCTTGGTCGTGGCTCTGCGCCTTTGGATATAGATCAAAACCGACACGACGATCGCCGCAATCACCAAGATCGCGATCGATATGAGTTCCGGATTCGTAAGATGCAAATTCATAAAAGCCTCCCGGCGTCTGAAGATGTGGGCGGTTCGCGCCCTCAGGCCCGGCGCGCGTCGGCGCCGGGCTCCACGGTGGGCAATCCCATGTGTTCCTGCGAAGGCTCAGCTATGCCAGCCCTGGTCGGGGTCGCGGTCGTGCTTCCAATCGTTGTAATGATTGTTCGGCGCTTTCCGGTAATTGCGCATCTCTTCATGGTTGCGCCATTTGTGCCAGCGATGGCCGCTATCCCAATAGCCGTCCTGATAACCATAGGCGACGTCGCCAACGCCAATTCCTACGCCGACACCGACGCCGCCGACATGGACGCCCACTCCAATGTCCTGCGCGCTTGCCGGGCTGGCGATCGCCAAGGATGCGCCGGCGAGTGCCAGGGCTACGATCGCGCCATTCAGATTTCTATACATGTCTTATTCCTTCCACATTGCCGGCCAGATTGCTGGCGCCGCGCGATTGCGGAGTCATGGCGGCTTTTCGGGTAAAGCGCGTATTGCGGGACAGAAAGGCGGCGGATCGCCGAACTTGCTGTTCTTCTGCGCTATGGGAAGGGAACGCGCCAATGACGGCATTCGATCCATTTATTTCTGGAACGGCTTTCACTGGGCGCGACGCGCTTCTGCGCGGGACTATTTTCGCCAGACGCTGGCGAGCCAGGGCTGCAATTCGCGTGCGAGCCCCGTGGGGCGGTAATAATGGGCGATTTCCGCAAAGCCCGCGCCCTGCATGAACCGGCGCCAGGTTTCGAGATCGTGATAGGCGCAGTAGCGCTCGCCATACCAGCCTTCCTCATTGTGACCGTGCGGGTTCGAACTGAACAGAACGCCGCGCGGCTTGAGGGTCGTATGCAGTTCGCCGAGCACGCGGGGCAGCTCCTGGCTCGGGATATGAAAGAGCGAGGCGTTGGCGAAGATGCCGTCGAAACGGTTCGGGGGAAGTTGCAGCGCCAGGAAATTCTGCTCCCAGATCTCGAAGCCCTCGTCGCGCGCCATGGCGGCGAAACGGCCGCTGCCTTCGAGGCCGATCGCGGTGTGGCCGAGAGCGGCAAACGTCTTGAGATCGCGTCCCGGCCCGCAGCCGAAATCCAGAATCGTCCACGGCGGCATACCCTCAATATAATTGAGGAGCGCCGCGATGTTCTGGCTCACATCGTGCCCGCGCGTACCTTCCCGGAAACCCTCGGCTCGCTCATTGTAGTGTTGCAGCGTGTGCGCGGCGACACCGTCCAGGTCCTGCGCATTCAGTTTCATCGTCGGCACCATTGGGGCAATTGGCGAAGAGGCGAGTCTTGGAGCGGCCGAAAGGCGCCTTGGCTCCTCAGCAAGCGGAATATAGAAACATATCTGCATCAGGTGCGCGCCATGACCATTACCACGTTTTCGAGCCGCATCGTCGCGCCATTCTTTTGTGCGCCGGCAACAAGGAAGGCGGCAATAGCAGGAAGTTTTGCGCGGAACTGATCGCGGCAGCGGACGACAGGTTCGGCAAGTACAAATGAAGGACGAAGGCGATGGCAAAGACACTTTCGGAGGTCATGAAGCGCCTGCCCAAGGCGCGGCGGCAGCGGATTGAAGCGGAGACGGCGCGCGAGGCGGCGCAGATCATGTCTCTCAGGGATGTGCGCAAGGCATTTCACATGAGCCAGGAGTCTGTCGCGAAAGCCCTCGACATGGAGCAGGAGAGCGTTTCTCGCATCGAACGTCAGGCCGATCTGTTGCTTTCGACAATGCGCAAATATGTCTCCGCCATGGGCGGAGATCTTAAATTGATCGCGGAATTTCCCGACCGCCCGCCCATCCAGATCGATACTTTGGAGGCTTTGAGCGAGCGTGAACCAACCGACAGAGTTCCAAAACGCCGCCGTGCGTGATCACCGGAATGCGGTGAAAGTGGCAACGTTCGCCGGCAGCCGTAAGAGAGACCGCATCTGTTCCGGTAGCTTATGTGTTTGCACCAAAGCCTGTCGATTTGACGTCCCGTGATACAGTGCGAATGATCGCTACGTGTACATGCCCACTGGGAGCGCGGCCTTCCAGGCCGCTTAAAAAAAACGGGCGCGATAGCGCCCTCTTTACCGCAGGCGCGCTGCCGCGCGCGTCTCTCAAGCGGGCAAGATGCCCGCGCTCCCAGCCGCGCAAGCGACCGGTGCCCCGGTGAATCGTTTGAATGCGTTCGTGCACCAGCGGGCGTAAGTCACCCGAAGCTGCGAAGCAGCGCAGGCTGGCTGGGGGACTAGGATTCGAACCTAGACAACCAGAGTCAGAGTCTGGGGTCCTACCGTTAGACGATCCCCCAACGGAAGCGCCCCTTTAGACCACGCGGTCGGGCCGTTCAAGTTTGGCGCGCCAAGGCTCTGACGCGGCCGAAAAGCTCGGTGCGGATCTCTTCCTGTCGATCGGTTTCCGGGTCCCGTGCCGGGCGCATCACAACATCTCGGTAAAGTACAGGATTTTTGGCATCCGATTCACAAACGTAGAAAAATTGAAACGCATCTGTCACAAATAATCACGACAGCCATGTCTACGTTTTATTTGAACGGCAATGCATTTTCTCTGTCGATGCCCGCGCCGCATTGCGCTATATTTCGCGCGTTTTCAGGAGGAACCCGGACATGGCGATTTACGAAATGTGGCTGGACGCGATGTGGGCCTATGATGGCGACGGTAACGGCTCTTCCGAAACCGCAACCATCAATCTGGGCGGTCCGGCCTATGCAGTCGCACAGATCTCGCTCACGCGGGCGGCATATTTCGACACGCCCGGATGGGATCAGTGTTACATCACGGAATACAGTTCGAACGGCAACCCGGTGGATCTGTCCAACAACCCGCCGGAATATCTCATCATCGAAAATGCCACGAGCTTCACGTTCCAGGCCGATGCCTTTCAGGGCGCGGTCACGGCTCTCATGAACGTATTTTTGTTCGACTGAGGAGGTTGCACCATGCTGAAAACCGCAAGCATCCGCACCTGCGTTGTCTACGATCCCGCGAACGGCAAGATCGTTCACGTCCACAAGGAAACCACGATCGTGGGCGGCACCGAACGGACCGATGCCGAGATCGAAGCGCGGGCCCGGAAATTCGCCGCGAAGCCCGGCCGCGACGTGGGCAGGCTGGCTGCCGCGTTCGTGAAGGATACGCGCGCCAGGAATCGTCATCACAAGATCGACACCGCCACGATGGAATTTGTGGAAGTCGACATGCGCAAGCCCTGAGGCTGGGGGGCTCGCTTCGCAAGCAAAGCCTGGCCTGCCGAGCCGTAGCTCGCGGATTTCGGCCTGCCGAGCCGTAGCTCGCGGATTTCGGCCCGCCTTCGCCCTTCGGGCTCCGTCGCGGCAGCCTTCTCTCGCTTCGCGAGCGAAGGCTGGTGCGTCCGGCAGGGCTCGAACCTGCAGCCTTCGCGTTCGAAGCGCGATGCTCTATCCGTTGAGCTACGGGCGCATTGCGGCGGAGATAGCATCTCGCGCGGGCCAGCGCCACGGTTTCGCGCCGGACCCCGCCGCGCTAGGCTACCGCCACAAAGCCATTTCCCGGGAGAGACCATGACGGACCAGAACACAGCCGACCGCATCGCCCTGCAGGATGTCATGCTCAAATACGCCGCCGGCGTGGACGAGCGCGATTTCCCGCTCTACCGCTCCTGCTTCGCCGACGATGTCGAGGTCGTGGGCTTCGGCACGGAAACCTTTCACGGGGCGGATGTCTGGCTCGCCTATGTGAAGAAAGCGCTCGACAATTACGGCCCGACCCAGCACATGCTGGGGCCGCAATTCGCCACCGTGAGCGGCGACACCGCGCATGCGCGCACCGATGTGCAGGCGCTGCATTACCTGAAGCAGCCGGAAGGCCAGACGCTCACATTGTGGGCGACCTACGAGACCGATCTGAAACGCATCGGCGGCGAATGGAAGATCACCCGCCATCGCCTCGTGCCGCGGGGAACGCGGATTCAGTGAGTCGGCAATCTGCCCACAAGTTTGTCTCTGGACATCGGAAGCGTTCTCGAGAGTTCGACTAATGATATGCTGATCACCATAGCTTTTTATGGGGTGCGTCCTGGCGGGTTTTGAAGACGTTTCCGTAGGCTTCGATGGCAAACTAGACAGCGCGGACAAGGCTATGCGAGCTGCGGCGTTTGCCCATGTCTCAAGGCTGGCTCAAATTCACGACAGCCTGACTTCCGAACATCTGCGTGCGGGCTTCACATACGAAGGCGAGCGTCTTCCTCTCATCAATCCCCAACGCGGCATTTTCAAACCACGGCAGATGACCAATCTGCTGTCTGTCCTTACTGCCTTTCCAAGGCGTGGCAGACGGGTTTGGTATGACGATCAAAGAGACGTTCATGTCCGAATATTCGATGGAGACGAATCTGTCGACTACGCTTTCATGGGCGACAACCCGAATGCGGCGGACAATCGCTGGCTGCGGCAGGCGATGTTGATACAAGTCCCAATTATATATTTTCTGGGCATTTCCCCTGGCCATTACCAAGCGATACTTCCATCGTTCGTGATTGGATTTGATGCAGCCGCCTTGAAGGCCCGAATCGCATTCGGGATATCAAAAGAATTGACGGCCGCGCCTGAAACGCCCGCTGAACGGCGATATGCTTTACGCGAGGTTCGCCAACGATTGCATCAGGCGTCTTTCCGCGAGGCCGTTATTTCCGCATACAAGGGAAAATGTGCACTTTCAGGATTACCGGAGCCCCTACTGCTTGACGCTGCCCACATCGTGGAAGATGCGAACGAGCGATTTGGCCAGCCAATTGTCCAAAATGGAATTCCGCTATCGAAAATTCATCATGCCGCATTTGATGCCCATATGATCGGTATCGACCCCGACTATGGCATTCATATATCCAAGCGACTCTTGGAACTGCGCGATGGTCCTATGCTTGAAGCTCTAAAGCGCTTGAACGGCGGTAAGTTACATACTCCGGGCAGATTGAAAGATGCCCCAGACAGGGATCGTCTGGCACTTAGATTTGCGCAGTTCAGGGCCGCCGCGTGAAAGAACGCTCGAAACAATCCTCCGGTCGCGGCGCGCTGCGGGTGAAGGTGAAGAAGGCGAAGGGCCGCAGCGTCTCGTCGACGCGCTGGCTCGCCCGCCAGCTGAACGATCCCTATGTCGCCGAGGCGAAAGCGCGGGGCTATCGCTCACGCGCCGCGTTCAAGCTCATCGAGATCGACGACAGATACCACATCCTCAAAAAGGGCAGCCGCGTGCTCGATCTGGGGGCCGCGCCCGGCGGCTGGTCGCAGGCGGCGGCGGAGCGCGTGGGCGACACGGGCCTGGTGGTGGCGGTGGACATTCTGGAAATGTCGCCGGTGGCGGGCGCGACGGTGCTCCAGGGCGATCTGCTCGATCCGGCCACGCCCGCGCTGCTCGAGGCGGCCCTGGGCGGCCCGGCCGATCTCGTGCTCTCCGACATGGCGGCGCCCACGACAGGCCATCGCCCGACCGACCATCTGCGCACCACGGCGCTGTTCGAGGCGGCGCTGGATGTCGCCGAGAGCGTGCTCAAGCCCGGCGGCGCGTTTGTGGGCAAAGTATTCCAGGGGGGCGCGGCGAGCACGCTGCTGGCGCGCGTGCGGGAGCGGTTCCGCGAAGTGCGCCATGTGAAGCCGCCGGCCAGCCGCGCGCAATCGGTCGAACTCTATCTCGTGGCGCTGGGATACAAGGGTAAGTTGCAGCCCTGATTTTTGGCGGAATCCCTGAAGAGTACACGGAACGTTCTGTGTACGGAGAAAAACGCTTGCAGCGTTTGATCAAACGTGCTACAAATTTCGTCATTACGGCATCGTGCGCCCGGCGCTCCCAGAAGGAGCGGCCGGGTTTTGTGTTTCGGGGGCTATATCTGGTGTCGGGAACTTTTCGCATTATTCCCTGCTAAATTCCCTGTTAGCAGGGAATTCGTACACGTTTCGTTGCACTGCTAGGGATGGTAGGTGCGTCGCATGAGCGGGGACACGTCCAGAAGCCGCAGCGCGCCCTGCGTCATCCTCGACGATCCGCGCACCGGCCGCAGGCTGCGCTTCGCCGAACCCGTCGCGATCATCGAAGCGCACACGGAGGCGGAGGTGCACGCGGCGCTCGACGCGCTGGAGACGGCCAGGCGCAGCGGCAAATACGCCGCCGGCTATTTCAGTTACGAGCTCGGCTACCTGCTGGAGCCGCGCCTCAGACGCCACCTGTGGACACGCGCGGGTCTGCCGCTGTTGTGGTTCGGGATTTTTGACGAAGCAAAAGAAATCCCTGATACCGCGCCGGATCCGTTGTTGCAGGCGCCCCGCGCCTATTCAGGACCGCTGGCGCACGAATGGGATGAGAGCGCCTATCGCGCGCGGTTCGACCGCGTCGCGGAATTCATCGCGGCGGGCGATATCTATCAGGCGAATCTGAGCTTTCGCGCGCGTTTCCCGTTTCTGGGCGACGCGCACGCGCTGTTCGAACGCCTGCGCGAACAGGCGGGTGCTGCCCATTGCGCGTTCGTCGATGACGGGCAAAGGCACATCCTCAGCCTCTCGCCGGAGCTTTTTTTCGAATTGTCGGCCAACGGACTGCTCACCACGCGGCCGATGAAAGGCACCGCCCCGCGCGGCGCCGATACCGCAACCGATGCCGCGTTGCGCGAGCGGTTGCACGTAAGCCCCAAGGACCGCGCCGAGAACCTCATGATCGTCGATCTCTTGCGCAACGATCTGGGCCGCATCGCCGAGGTGGGGAGCGTGCGATTGCGGGAGCTGTTCGCGGTGGAGACCTATCCGACACTGCACACACTGGTATCGACGATCGAAGCGCAGATGCGGGGCGATGTGTGTGTGGCCGACATTGTCAGGGCATTGTTTCCCTGCGGCTCCGTCACCGGCGCGCCCAAAATCCGCGCGATGGAAATCATCCGCGAGCTGGAAACAGGGCCGCGCGGCGTCTATTGCGGCGCGATCGGGCATTTCGCGCCGGACGGTTCGGCCAAATTCAATGTCGCCATTCGCACGCTCACGATCGAGGACGGCCAGGGCGAATTGGGGATCGGCGGCGGCGTCGTGTTCGATTCCCGCAGCGACGACGAATATGCCGAATGCCTGTTGAAGGCCCGCTATTACGAGCGCGCGCGCCGGCCCATGCAGCTGATCGAAACGCTGGGTTACACACGCGCCGGAGGACTTGCGCGGCTCGACCGGCATGTGGTGCGGCTGACGGCCTCGGCGCGCGCGTTCGGAATGGCGTTCGATTCCAAAACCGCACGGGCAGCGATCGGGAACGCGGCACACGGCGAGGCGCTGAGGCTCCGCGTGACGCTCGATGAAGAAGGCCGGCTCGAAGTCCACTCGGCTGCCCTCGCCTCTCCGCCGGCGGGGCTCTGGCGCTATGCGATCTCGCCGGTCCGGGTCGCAAGCGGCGATCTGCTCCTGCGTCACAAGACGAATTGGCGCGGGCTCTACGAAAGCGAGTTCGCGCGGCTCGCGCAGGAAACCGGCTGCGACGAAGTGTTGTTCCTGAACGAGCATGGCAGGTTTGCGGAAGGCAGCCGCACAAACCTGTTTATCCTCCTGGACGGGCGCTTGGCCACGCCCCCGCTGGCCGAGGGTGTGCTCGATGGCTGCCTGAGGCGGGAGCTGCTGGAATGGGGCCGATGCATCGAAAGAGAGCTATCGCCGCGCGAAATGGCAGCGGCCGAGAAAATATTTCTGGGCAATTCGCTGCGGGGCCTGATCCACGCTGTTCCGGTCGGACGGCGGGTTTCGACGCGCGAATTTTCCTAAAGATTTAGCCAATGAATCCGTGGGGATACGCAGCCCGATGCGCATGTCGTCGAACATTTATCCGGGTCGTCGCAATTGTGCGGGCGACCCCAATTGTGCAGTTGCGAAGGCGCGCACAACACGGCATCCTGCCCTTCTACTCTTCGTCGGGATGACGGCCCAAAGGGAGCGAGCGGGATATGTTGAAAGTCAAATACGACACCATTCACCCCGTCATCCTTTCGGGCGGCGCGGGCTCGCGGCTATGGCCCCTGTCGCGCCGGCTGTTCCCGAAGCAATTGCTGCCGCTGGCGGGTCCCAGGACGATGCTGCAATCGACGCTCGAGCGCGTCGCGGGTCTGGCGTTCGCGCCGATCACGATCATCTGCAACCAGGAACACCGCTTCCTCATCGCAGAGCAGTTGGCGGATTCGGAAGCGGAGATTAACGGCATGATCCTGGAGCCGGAGGGCCGCAACACCGCGCCCGCCGCCATCATCGCCGCGCTGCTGTTCGCGGAAGGCGATCCCGATGCGCTCATCCTGCTGATGCCGTCGGACCATATCGTTCTCGATCTGCCGGCATTCGAGGATGCGGTGTCCTATGCCTCGGCCGCCGCGCGCGCGGGGTCGCTCGTCACGTTCGGCGTCAAGCCCGCCTCCCCCGAAACCGGCTATGGCTATATCTGTCGCGGCAATCCCATCGACAGCGCGCCGGGTGCGTTTCACGTGAAACGCTTCGTCGAAAAGCCCGACCTCATCACGGCGCAGGCCTATATCGATTCCGGCGATTATTTCTGGAACAGCGGCATGTTCCTGTTTTCGGCGTCGGCGCTTCTGCGCGATGCGGAGCGCCTGGAGCCCGCGATGTTCGCCGCCTGCAGAAACGCCATCGCGACGGGTCGCGACGACATGGGATTCTTCCGGTTGGGCGAAGCCGCTTTTTCCGCGAGTCCTTCGCGATCGATCGACTATGCGATCATGGAGAAAACGCAGGCCGCGGCCATGGTACCGGTCGACATGGCGTGGAACGATGTCGGTTCGTGGCGCTCGCTGTGGGACATCGCGGACAAGGACGGTTCGGGTAACGCCGTGTCGGGCGATGTGCTGAGCGAAAGTTCGCGCGATTCCTATCTGCGCAGCGAAGGGCCGTTGCTCGCTGCCGTGGGTATCGACAATCTCATTGTGGTGGCGACGAGCGACGCCGTGCTCGTCGCCCACCGCGATTCAGCCCAGGATGTGAAGAAGATTGTCGAAGGCCTGGAGCGCGAAGGACGCAATCACCACGTTCATCATCGCCAGGTATTTCGTCCCTGGGGTTCGTATGAGAGCATCGACCAGGGCGAGCGCTTCCAGGTCAAGCGGATCGTCGTCAAGCCCGGCGCAAAGCTGAGCCTGCAAAAGCATCATCACCGCGCGGAACATTGGGTCGTCGTCTCGGGAACGGCCAAGGTCACGCGCGGCGACCAGGAATTTCTCCTGCACGAAAACGAATCGACGTTCATTCCGCTCGGCACAACGCACAGGCTGGAAAATCCGGGCAAGATCCCGCTGCACCTCATCGAGGTCCAATCGGGCTCCTATCTCGGCGAGGACGACATCGTGCGTTTCGAAGACACTTACGGCCGCGCGGGTGGCGAGGGTACAGAACACATAGGCTGAGACCCGGTTCAGAAACGCGAGATGCGGGGCTCCAGATCCGGCCTGATGCGCTCCACCAGGCTTTCGGTCGCCGTGCCCAGATAGACGAAGCCTGCGATACGTTCCTGCGGCGCGAGGCCGAGCGCTTCACGGGCTCGTTCGTCATAAGTCGGCCATTCCGTCAGCCATGCACCGGCATACCCCGCCGCATGCGCGACGAGCAGAAGGTTGAAACACACGGCGGCCGCCGAAAGCGTCTGTTCCCATTCGGGGATTTTCCGGTGCGGCGCCGCGGTCGAAACCACGACGACGCATATTGGCGCGCGCAGGAAACGCGCACGCTCGACGGCCAGACGTTCCTCGTTCACGCCTTCGTCGCCGGCGATGACCTTCGCCAGCGTCTCTCCGGCGCGTTGTCGGCCTTCATCCGCTATGACGATGAAACGCCAGGGACCCAGCTTGCCGTGATCCGGAACGCGCGCCGCCAGTTTCAACAGCACATCGACATCTTCCGGATCGGGACCTGGTTCACCCATCAGGCCGATCGGCGTGGACCGGCGTCGGCTGAGAAGCATCAGCGTTTCGCTCGACGATCGCGCCCAATCCGCCGGCTCGTTCAAGGCCGGTATGTCGGGAATCGTAACTGACCGCATGCGCGTCTCCATCCGTATCGCCCTAACTAGGCGCACCGGACAGCACGTTCAACGCCATGCAGGCATCTGTGGAATGGTTTGGATATTAAAGCAGGCGCAAAAGGCGCCCCGGGTCAGCTTCCAGGGCGCCTCGCATGCAACGGCCAGACCTGCAACGGAGGTCAGACGGCTTCTTTAAGTTCCTTGGCGGCGCGGAAACCGACCTTCTTGCTTGCCTTGATTTTGATCGCTTCGCCGGTCGCAGGATTGCGTCCCATGCGGGCGGCGCGTTTGCGGACCTGCAGAATGCCAAGGCCCGTCAGGCGGACCTTCGAGCCCTTCTTCAGATGCTTGGTGACCAATCCGACCAGATCGTCCAGGATCAGCGCGGCGGCCTTGTTCGTGAGTTCATGCTTCTCCGCCAGCTGCGTCCCGAGCTGCTTGAGAGTCACGGTTTCGACTTTTACTTTCGGCGTAGCGGCAGGCTTGGCTTCGGAGCTCGCAGGCTTTGGCATGGGTTCACCCTCACAGACGAATCAGTATCGTTAAATCCTACAATATTTTGTAGCGCGAGGGCATGTCCCGCATAAAAGCGGTCAGCGTCGAATATTCTGTTTGCAGATTTTGGGTGTTTGCGTCCGCCAAACCGTCGAACCGGTTCGGGACTGGTATCGGGACGTCTGCCCCACGCCGCTGCCAGATGCGGCGAATTACGCAACCATATCAATGTATTACGCGAGAACTGCGGGAGTCGTCGCCGGCCGGAAACTTGAAATCAGGTTTTCCGCTTCCCAAATTTGGTCTATTACAGCGCTTATATTACAATCTGTTGCGTCAGCGCCGCTTATTTCCTGTTAGTTTGTATTGGACTGCGCGAGGCGCGATTCGCCGGCCGCTGTCCTCTAGAAAGATCGCCCATGTCCAGTCCGACCGAAGAACGCAAAGATGCCGTGCGCCGCAACGCGCAAAGCCATTTCACGCATACCGAACGCCGCGACGAACTGGTCCGCAACGAGATCGAGAAAGAGCGCGCCGCAACCGACGCCAAGACGGCGAAATTGCGCGCCCTGCGTCTTGCCCGGGATGCGGCGGAGCGCGAACTGGCGCAAAAGACCGCAGGCGACAAAGCCGCGACCAAGAAAAAAGGCGCCGCGAAGGCTCCTGCGCGCCGCAAGGCTCGCAGCGTTTAGCTCGCGGCCCTTGCCGTAAGATCGTGCCAGAGCAGATCGGCACCGCGTGAGGCCGCTTCCGCGCCCAGCCGCATCGCCCAGAAACGGTCATTGCCGAATTCGCTTTTCCAAGCCCAGAGCCTCTGCGTGTAACGACGCAGCGCATGCTCGCGTGTGATGCCGATGGCCCCATGCACTTCGTGAGCAATGCTTGTCGCGAGGTCGACCGCGCGATTGGCGCGCAATTTCGCTGCGGCGATTTCAAAAGCGGCCGGTCCCCGGTCGCTCGCCCGCGACGCAGACGCAGCAGCACAGCCGATAGCAGCGGTTTCGCTCGCGAACACGGCGAGCTGCTGCTGGATAGCCTGGTAGTTCGAAATCGCGCGGCCGAATTGCTGGCGCGTCTTCGCGTGTTCGAGGGTCATCGCTAGCGCATGGTCGAGTGCGCCTGCCATCTGGCCTACCCGCAAAAGTGCGCCCATGCGGATGAGATCGATGGACGAACGATTGCTGGGCGCAGCGTGCCCGAGCGGCGCGGATACGAAATGCAGATCGTCGCGCGGCTCGCCCGCGATATTTTCATGTCTTGTCAGTTGAGAGGCGTCTTGCCGCGATAGCAGAACCACATGCGGTTCGCCCTCATGCGCGACGATGGCAGCGATGTGCTCCGCGTCGCCGCCCCAGGGCACGCCGTGGAGCGCACCCGAAAAGCGCAAGCCGCCGGTTGCATGCGTGAGTGTGCCGTTCACTTTGACGGCAATGGTCGTGGGCGCGTTGCCGGTTTCGCAGCCGGAATCGTCGAGCAGGCGATTGGCGATGATCGCTTCGCAGACAGGAAGCGCCAACGCACAGGCTCCGACTTCGCGGAACACGACGAGAGCGTCTTCGAACCCCGCGCCAAAGCCGCCTTTGTCTTCGCGAACCATAAGGCCCGGAAGCCCCGCTTCGGCGACGCGGTCCCAGCCATGCCCGAACAACGCGTCAGGCTTCGCGTCGATCCCGCGAAACACTTTCGCGGCCGTGTCGGCCAGCAGCGCGCGCAATTCGCTCATTTCGTTTCCACTCCCGTCTTTTTCATTCTGACAATGGACGCGTCTGCGGTCCAGCACGGTATGGACGCAAGTTTCGGCGCCTCCTCACCACGCATCGATCCAGGGTAGCTTTTTGCCGGTGCGTTTGGGCGGCGTGGGAACGGAGCGCAGGCCCGCCACGACCCAGCGGCGCGTGTCGGCCGGATCGATCACCTCGTCGAATTCGAACAGGGTTGCAGCGCTCAGCGCCTTGCCGCGTTCATAGGACTGGGCCACCATTTCCTCGTATTTCTTCTGGCGCGCTTCGGGGTCTGCGATGGCGGCAAGCTCGTTGCGGTAGCCGAGTTTGACTGCGCCTTCGAGGCCCATGCCGCCGAATTCGCCCGTCGGCCACGAGATGGTGAAAAATGGTGCCACGAAACTCGCGCCCGCCATGCCCTGCGCGCCGAGGCCATAGCCCTTGCGCAGGATCACGGTGAACACCGGCACGGTCACGTTCGAGCCAATGAGGAACAGCCGGCTGTTGTGGCGGACAAGGGCGGTCTTCTCCGCTTCCGGCCCCACCATATTGCCGGGCGTGTCGCACAGCATGAGGATCGGGATGTCATAGGCGTCGCACAGCTGCATGAAACGCGCGGCCTTGTCGGAACCGTCGCGATCGATCGCGCCGCCCAAATGCCGGGGATTGTTGGCGACAATGCCGATGGGTCGCCCTTCGATGCGGGCGAGCGCCGTCACCATGCCGATACCGAATTGCCGCCTCAGTTCGAGCATTGAATCCGCATCGGCCAATGTTTCGATCACCTGACGGATGTCGTAGACGCGCAGCCGGTTCTCCGGGATCGCGCGGCGCAGCAATCGCTGGTCGGCGCAATCCCAACCGGGCAACGCGCCCTGGAAATAGGAAAGATATTTCTTAGCAACGCGCACGCCCGCAGCTTCGTCTGCCACGACGATGTCGATAACGCCGTTCGGTGCCTGCACCGAGACGGGGCCAACTTCGTCCGGATGGAACACGCCGAGGCCGCCGCCCTCGATCATCGCCGGGCCGCCCATGCCGATGCTCGAATTCTCCGTCGCGATGATCACGTCGCAACAGCCAAGCAGCGCCGCATTGCCCGCGAAACAACGCCCGGAATTGATCCCGACAAGCGGCACCAGGCCGGAAAGCTTCGCATACATCCAGAACGTGGTCGTGTTGAGCCCGCCCGCACTCAGAGCGTCGGTGTCGCCGGGCCGGCCGCCGCCGCCTTCGGTGAAGAACACGACAGGCAGCCGCCAACGTTCCGCCAGATGCAGCATGCGATCTTTCTTCTGGTGATTGCGCAGGCCCTGCGTGCCGGCGAGAACGGTGTAGTCATAGGCCATTGCGATCACGCGCGCCTGCTCGTCCGGGAACTTGTCGCCATTGACGCGGCCGAGTCCCATCACGAGCCCGTCACCAGGCGTGCGTGCAATGAGTTCGTCCATCGTGTTGCGGCGCAGGCGGCCGGCGACGACCAGTGAAGCATATTCGACGAAAGACTCCGGATCGCACAGATCCTCGATGTTCTCGCGTACGGTGCGCTGGTTCGTCTTTCGCCGGCGCGCGACGGCTTCCGGCCGCCCGTCGTCCTCGGTGAATCGTCTTCGCTTGTAGAGTTCTTCGAGATCGGGACGGATCCGGTCGAGGTCGATTTCTTCGGCGCCGGCCGTGATGTGTTCGCCGACTTCGCTTTCCTCGATGAAGGCGAGCGGCGCGTTCTCGAACACCGTGTCGCCCGGCGCCACGCAAAGTTCCCGGATCAGCCCGCTCGCATTGGCTTCGATCACGTGCTCCATCTTCATCGCTTCCATGACGAGTATGGGCTCGCCCTTACGCACCGTATCGCCCGCTTTCACAGCGATGCTGACGATCGTGCCTTGTAGCGGCGCGCGCAGGGCCGTCGCACCTTCGGACGTCACTGTGCCGGAAGGGGCACGAAGCGATGCGTCTGCGGATTGTTTGCCATGCTGCAACACGGCAAGGGGATCATTCGTGTCGAGCTTCACACCCGCGCGAGCAGGCGCGCGCTGCGGCTCGAAGAACAAAGACCGATGAGGCTGATCAGGCAGCAGTTCCTCGATATGTTCCTCGACGAAACGCGTATGCGCGCGGCCGTCCGCGATCCCGGGATGGCGAAGCAGGTTCTGCAAAAAGGAAATATTCGTGGAAGCACCCACAATGCGGAATTCGCACAAAGCGCGCCAGGCCTGTGCCGCCGCATCGGCAAGCGAATCCGACGGCGTATGAACGATAAGCTTGGCAAGGAGCGAGTCGAAACGGACGCTCGTCTGATAGCCGCCATAGCCGAACCCGTCCACTCGAATGCCGCGCCCGGAAGGCGGCTCATAAACCGACAGCGTACCGCCGGCCGGTCGCGCAGTGCCGTCGGCTGTCATAGTCTCGAGATTGATACGCGCCTGCAGCGCCGTGCCGCGCGGCGCAGGAATCTCGCTTTGCGTCAGATGAAGGTCCGCCAGGCTCACCCCGGATGCCACGCTCAACTGAATGCGCACGAGATCGAGACCGGTCACTTCTTCGGTCACCGTGTGCTCGACCTGCAGGCGCGGGTTGGCCTCGATGAAGGCGAACCGTCCGTCGTCCGCAACGAGAAACTCGATCGTACCCAAGTTGCGATAGCGTGCCGCCGCGCCCAGCGCGACCGCCGCTTCGAACAGATGTTGGCGAAGTGCCGTGGGAATGTCGCGCGCTGGTGCGATCTCGATCAGTTTCTGGCGCTGGCGTTGCAGGCTGCATTCCCGGTCCCACAGATGCGAAACCGCGCCCGTGCCGTCGCCCACGATCTGCACTTCGACGTGACGGGCGTTGGGCAGGAGTTCTTCCGCATAGAGATCGCCATTGCCGAACGCGGCCAGCGCTTCGGATCGGCAACGCGCAAACGCATCGGCGACTTCAGTCGCCTCGCGGATCATGCGCATGCCGCGGCCGCCGCCGCCCGCGACCGCCTTCAGCATGATCGCGCCGCCTTCGCCGAGGCTTTCCAGAAACCGCGCCGCGTCGGCGGGTGCGATGCCCGCCTTCGTGCCGCGCGGGACAGGCACATTTATGCCCCCCGCAAAGGCGCGGGCTTTGGCCTTGTCGCCGAACAATTCGAGCGTGGCTGCTTCGGGACCGACGAAGACGAGACCGGCCTCCCGGCACGCCGCCGCAAAATCGGCATTCTCGCTGAGGAAGCCATAACCTGGATGAACCGCGTCGCAACCGCTCTCCCGCGCCAACGCCACGATCTGTGCGGCATCCAGATATGCCGCAGCGCCCGAACCCTTCAAAGCGCGCGCCTCGTCGGCCATGCGCGTGTGGAGCGACAGCGCATCGTCTTCCGAAAAGACGGCCACGGTGGCAATTCCCAGCTCCGCCGCGCTGCGGGCAATCCGAATGGCAATTTCGCCGCGATTGGCGATCAGGAGTTTCTTGAGCATGGTTCCTCGCGCCGGGCTGACGTGGTTCTCCCGGCAGTCCCTGTTTTCGAGTTCGGGTGCGCCAGCGTCAAGCCCGGTACTATCCGCTGGTCAAAACCGCGGGATCGCGAAATAGTAGCCGGGCCGCCGGTTGCGAAAGCGGGGCGCTCAGAACAAAAACAGGGTGGAACCGCGTGCCTTGGAATTATGGCGACCTTCTGGATGAAGTTGCAGAGGCGGTGCGCCCCGACGCGCCCGCTTTCGTTCACGGCGAGCGCAGGGTTGCCTGGCGCGATGCCAGCCGGCGCATGAACAATCTCGCCCGTTCGCTTCTCGTCCGGGGCGCCAAGCCAGGGGACAAAGTTGCGTTCTACCTGCGCAACGGCATCGCCTATACGGAAGGTGTGGGCGCCTCGTTCCGCGCCCGGCTTGTCCATGTGAACGTGAACTATCGGTACAAGCCCGAGGAAGTCCGCTATATCCTCGACAATTCCGATGCGCGGGCGCTGATCTTCGCCTCGGAGTTCCGCGACGCGGTCGCCGATATCCGCCTGCAACTCCCCAACATCGAAACCTATATCGAAGTGACGGACGGGGACGAGCCCGCGCCCTTCGCCGAGGACTACGAAACGCTGGCTGAGGCGGGCAATGGCGCACGGCTTGACCTGAAGCGTTCGCCCGACGACATGCTCTTTATCTATACGGGCGGCACCACAGGTATGCCCAAGGGTGTCATGTGGCGCCACGGCGATTTGTGCGGCATCTGGCATTCGCGCATGGAGCGTATGTTGGGAGCCGCGCCGGCGTCGATCGCCCAATTCGCTGGCGCCGTCAAAGCCGTTGGTGCGGGTCCCGTCGGGCTACCTGCATGCCCCATAATGCACGGCACGGGTTTCATGGGCGCCATCGTTACGCTGCTGAGCGGCGGCTGCGTTGTTACCGTCCCCGGCCACTCGCTCGACACGCCGGCAATCTGGCTGGCGGTGGAGCGCAATCGCGTGCAGGGTATCTCGATTGTCGGCGATCCGTTCGCGAAACCCCTGTTGCGCGCGCTCGACGAAGCGCCGGGCCGCTACGATCTTTCGAGCATGCTGACCATGACGTCGTCCGGCGCAATGTGGAGCATGGAGGTCAAACGCGGGCTGCTGGAACACATGCCGCAACTGACGCTTACGGACAATTTCGCCTCGACGGAAGCGATGGGCATGGGCGCATCGGTCGTGACGAAGGATGGCGAAACGCAGACCGCAGCGTTCACCCTGCTCGAAAACGCGATCGTGATCGACGAGAAAGATCGACCGATTCCAGCAGGCAGCGGCAAAGCGGGGCTCGTGGCGCTCGGCGGCCCATTGCCCGTAGGGTACTATAAAGATCCCGAGAAAACGGCGCGAACATTCCGCACCATCGGGAATATGCGCTATTCGATACCCGGCGATTGGGCGCGTGTCGGGCGAGATGGCGAGATCGTGCTTCTTGGTCGCGGCAGCAATTGCATCAATACAGCCGGCGAGAAAGTGTTTCCGGAGGAAGTTGAAGAAGCGCTCAAGACGCATCCCGCCGTCGAGGACGCGCTGGTGCTGGGCGTGCCTGACGAGACCTGGGGCCAGGCGGTGACGGGCATCGTCAAGCTCGTCGACGGCGCGGAGTTCGACGAAGCGGACTTGCGCGCGCATGTACGAACGCGGCTTGCCGGCTACAAAACGCCCAAGCGCGTGCTGGCGGCGACGATCGCGTTGCGCGCCCCGAACGGTAAGGCCGATTACAACGGCGCGGCCGAATTCGCGCGCCAGACACTGGAAATTCCCGCCTGATGCGGCGCCAGATTCGCCATTGAAACCGGAGAATGCCGATGAAATTCACCTGGTTCAATCTGATGCCGTGGCCGTTCCTTCCTGACGATTTTCGGGAGAAGAACCACTCGGTATGGGTCGATCTCGACTCCAGATTGTTCGATCCGGTCAAGAGCAACGAAGTCTACAACACCTATCTCGATCTGCTGGAATATGCGGGCACGCTCGGCTTCGACGGCATCGGCTGCAACGAGCACCACCAGAACGGCTATGGCCTGATGCCGTCGCCTAACCTTGTCGCGGCGACCCTGGCGCGGCGTACACGGGATGTGGCGCTCGTCGTGTTGGGTAATTCCATCGCGCTTTACAACCCGCCCGTCCGCGTGGCGGAAGAATTCGCCATGCTCGACTGCATCTCGGGCGGCCGTCTGGTGGCCGGCTTTCCCGTCGGCACTTCGATGGACACGAATTATTGCTACGGGCAGATTCCGAGCCTTACGCGCGAAAAATACCAGGAGGCGCACGACCTGATCATGCGCGCCTGGCATGAGCCCGAGCCATTTGCGTTCAATGGTCGCTACAACAAGCTCAGATACGTGAACATCTGGCCACGGCCGATCCAGCAACCCCATCCGCCTGTTCACATTCCAGGCGGCGGTTCGGTCGAGACCTATGATTTCTGCATCGATAACACTTACTCCTATTCCTACCTATCGTTCTCCGGCTATATCCGCGCTAAGGCGCTCATGCAGGGTTATTGGGATCGCGTAAGTGAACGCGACGCGCCGGATACCTCGCCGTTCCGCGCCGGATTCGCGCAGACGATCTGCGTCGCGGACACGGATGCTGAAGCGCAGCGGCTCTACGAAGAGCATGTGCTTTATTTCTACAATCGCTGCCTGCATGTGTATCCCGGTTTCGCCGACGCGCCGGGTTATCGCACGGTGAAGACGATCCAGTTGGGGGCGCTGTCGCAATACGCGCCTCCGAAGGGCTATTCCCACGTCACCTGGAAAGAGCTGATCGAGGGTGGCCATGTGATCGCGGGCAGTCCCGAGACGGTGCGCCAACGCATGGAGGAACTGATCAAAAGTCTCTATGTAGGGAATATTTTTTGCCTGATCCATGTCGGCAACATGCCGAAGGAAAAATGCATGTATTCGACGAAACTCTTCGCCGAGCAGGTGATGCCGAAGCTGCGCAACATGTTTCCGGATTACGCGGACGACGATCGCTTCTGGTGCAAGCCGATCGCGAAACCGGCCGCGCCAGACAGCCTGCCCGGCGAACGCGAAATTGCCGCGCTTGCAAGCGTGCAATGATGGCGGCGGCGATGGAAATCAAAACCGTCGAGACACCGCATGTGCCCGTGCGCTATTTTACAGGCGGCGCGGGCCGGCAGCTCGTTTTCCTGCATGGCGCTGGCGGCGTGACGGCGGAGGATCCGTTCCTCGCGCGTCTGGCCACGAAATATCGCGTTTTTGCGCCGCTCCTGCCGGGCTACGGCGATTCGCAGGAATGCGAATCGTTGCGCGACATGCTCGATTTCACCTTACATGGCTGGGACGTGGTGGACGCGCTCGGACTCGGCGACCCGATCCTGCTCGGCCATTCGATGGGTGGCATGATTGCAGCGGAAATGGCCGCAATCGCCCCGCACGATGTTTCACGTCTGGGTCTCATCGCGCCCGCCGGATTGTGGCTCGACGATCATCCCATTCCGGATATTTTCGCGACGCTGCCTTACGAATATCCGCAGCTTCTATTTCACAATGTGGAGCTTGGCGCGACCCTGTTCACAACCGGATTTACTCTCGACGATCCGGAATGGCTCAAAGGCTTTCTTGTCACCAATGCGCGGCAATTGGGCATGGCGGGGCGAATCCTGTTTCCGATTCCCGACCGCGGGCTTTCAACGCGGCTTTACCGCATCAAGGCAAAGACGTTGCTCATCTGGGGCGACGATGACAGGCTCATCGCACCCGTTTATGCGCAGGCCTTCAAGAAGGCGATCGTCGGCGCGGATCTGGCTGTAATTCCGGAGGCGGGGCACATGGTCACGATAGAGAAGCCGGATCAGGTGATGGACGCGCTCGCAAGGTTGACGGATTAGATTCAAGGAGAACGCAATGTCCCATTCTTTCGATTTGATCGTTCGCGGTGGTTCGGTTGCGGATGGACGCGGCGGTCAGCTTTACGAAGCCGATGTCGGCCTGCGCGACGGCAAAATCGAAGCCGTGGGCAAAATCGCGCAATCCGCGCGCGAAGAGATCGATGCGCGAGGCCTTCTGGTGACGCCGGGTGTTGTCGACATCCACACGCATTATGACGGGCAGGCAACCTGGGATTCGCGGCTGGCACCGTCTAGCTGGCATGGGGTGACGACAGCCGTCATGGGCAATTGCGGCGTCGGCTTCGCACCCGTGCGCACGCGAGATCGAGGGCGCCTCATCGAATTGATGGAGGGCGTGGAAGACATTCCCGGCGCTTCGTTGCACGAAGGTCTAACGTGGAACTGGGAATCCTTCGGCGAATATCTGGATGCTGTGGCGGCTATGCCGCACGACATGGATGTCTGCGCCCAACTTCCACATGGCGCCTTGCGCGTCTATGTGATGGGCGAACGCGGTGCGCGCCTGGAACCTGCGACGGAGAACGACATTGCCGAGATGCGCCGGCTTGCTGCGGAGGCGATCCGTGCCGGCGCGCTGGGTTTCTCGACCTCGCGCACGCTCAACCACCGCACGGCGACGGGCGATCCCACACCGTCCCTGCGCGCGACCGAAGCGGAACTTGCCGGCATCATGCAAGGGCTGGCCGATGCGGGTGCGGGCGTGATCGAACTGATCTCCGATTTCGACACGCCCGATCTCGAAAGCGAATTCGCCATGCTCCGCCGCCTCGTCGAAGCGTCGGGGAGGCCCCTTTCGCTGTCGCTCGCGCAAATCAACAAGAGGCCGGAGGGCTGGCGCGAGATTTTGCGGCATATCGAAAACGCCTCGCGAGATGGCTTGCCGATCCGCGGTCAGGTCGCGCCGCGCCCGATCGGGCTGCTGCTCGGGCTGCAGGGAAGCCTCAACCCCTTCTCGGCGCATGAGACATTTGCGGAAATTCGCGATTTGTCGCTGGACCGGAAGGTGACCGCCATGCGCGATCCGGCATTTCGCGCCCGGCTGTTGGGCGAGACCGCGGCGCAGATTCGCAACAACCGTCTGGCCCGTGGCATCGCCGATTTCGAGCGCATCTTTCCACTCGGCGATCCGCCGGACTACGAACCGCCGCGCGAAAGCGCCCTGGCGCAGGTGGCGGCATCGAAGGGCGTCGCCCCAGCCGAACTGGCTTATGACCTGCTGCTGGAAGACGAGGGCCGGAATTTCCTCTTCATGCCGTTCGCCAATTACGCGAACTACAATCTCGATGCGTGCGGCGAGATGATCGCGCATCCCGATTGCGTGATGGGGCTGGGCGATGGCGGCGCGCATGTCGGCATCATCTCGGATGCGAGTTATGCGACTTATCTGCTCACCCATTGGGGCCGCGACCGTGCGACCGGCCGTTTCGATCTGGGTTGGCTCGTCAAGCGCCAGACGGCGGATACGGCGCACGCCGTGGGGTTGCTGGATCGCGGCGTGATCGCGCCCGGAATGAAGGCCGATCTCAACGTGATCGATTTCGACCGTCTGCGCATCGAACGGCCGGTGATGAAGTTCGATCTTCCCGCCGGGGGCAAGCGACTGCTCCAGGGCGCGCGCGGCTATGTGGCGACTATCGTGTCGGGCGAGATCGTCTCCCGCGACGACAAAGCCACGGGTGCCCTGCCCGGCAAGCTCGTCCGCGGCCCGCAAAAGGCCGCCGTGGCGCACTAACGCATTGCGTCAGAAGGCATGTGTCAGCGTGAGTCCATAGGTGCGCGGCGCGTTGAAGATGCGGTAACCTTCAGTGTTGCCGTCATTAGTGGCCTGCACGACATGGGCTTCGTTGAAGATGTTTTTCACCCAAAAGGCAAGTTCCCAACCATTGTCGGATGTGGCAATGGACGTTGCACCGTCAAACACCCAATTGGCTTTGGTGAACAGATAGGGCGTGTTGAGCGCCTCCTTGTAGTTGTCGGAGGCATAGACGCCGCCGAACTGGATCGCGCCGAGATAGTCGCCGAACACACTATGCTCATAGCGCGCCGTACCATTGAACGAGACGTCCGGCGCATTGGGCAGCTTGTTGCCGGCCGGTTCGGTCGTGGGACCGTTTGCGGTCGCATAGGGGAAGCTGCCGAGCCGCGTGTGCAACAGGCCCAGTCCGCCGCGCAATGAGAGCCCATCGGCCGGCAACCAGGTCAGACCGAGATCGAGACCGTAGATATTCGCCGTCTGAACATTGCCGAGCTTGATGAGCGAAACCGCGCCCACATTGGTGAAAATCTGGGTCTGCAAGTCGCGATAGTCGTAGTAAAAGGCGCTACCATCGAAGAGCAGGCTCCGGTCGAACAACACCGATTTCACGCCCGCTTCGTAGTCGATGAGCGTCTCCGGCTTGTAAGGCGCCAGTGCCGCATCCTGCGTCGTGATACCGTCGAAGAAGCCGCCGCTCTTCGTGCCGCGCGAGATGCTCGCATAGACAAGCGTGTCGTCATCCGGTTTCCAATCGAGCACTTCGTGGAAATCGATACTGCGGTTGGTGAGGGAGCCGTTTTCAGACGTGTCGAGCGGCGGAAACGGGATGCTGGTACCGGCGATGGTCCAACTCGATCCGCCGACATAGGTCCGGCCCTCGTAAGCGAGTCGCAGTCCCGATGAAAGCGTCAATTGATCGGTCAATGGCCAGTCGACCTGACCGAACGCGGCGCCGTAATGCGTCACCTGGTCGGCGGTGATCAGGACGTCGAGTCCGAGAAAGTCCTGAAGATAGCCGGGCGTGTAATCCCTGACGCGGTCCCAGGAATAATCGGCACCCAAGAGCCAATCGATGCCTTGCGCGTTGCCAGCCAGCCGCAGCTCTTCGCTGAACTGGTTGACCCTGTCGTTCTCGTCGAACTCGGCGTCGGTCGTCGGCGCCGCATCCGCGTCGATATAATAATTGCGGCGGAAGCCGATATAGCCGGTGACGGATGTAAGCGTCGCCCAACCGAAATCGTCCGTCACATGCAGGGTCGTATTCAGGCTGTCTTCGTCATAGGGCGTCGTGTGATCCCAGTCGCCCTGGAACGGATCGGACGTCGTGTCCGTATAGCCATGGAAATTGACGCAATGCGCGGGATCGCTGAAATCCGGGCAGGATTGTCCATTGGTCGATGCCGTGCCGAAGAATTTGCCGACGCCGATCTGGGAATGCTCGTGAACGCCTTCGATCTTCAGAAGAACCGTGAGGGAACTTGTCGGATCCCATAGGGCCTGCCCGCGGCCGAAGTAATTGTCCTGTCTCCCGAGATCGGTGTTGAGAACGCGGCTGAACCAATAGCCCTTGTCCTGCTGGATCGTCTCGCCCGCGAAGCGCAGCGCGAACGTGGGGCTGATCGGGATGTTGACCATGCCATCGGCCTGGAACGTGTCGTAATTGCCGTATCCCACCGAAGCATTGCCGAAGAAATCTTCGAAAGAAGGTTTGGCCGAGATCACGTTAACCGCACCCGCCGTCGCGTTGCGGCCATAAAGAGTCGCCTGTGGGCCCTTCAGCACCTCGACGCGGTCCTGGTCGTAAAAATTGAAATCCATCTCCGCGAAAGAGGCGAGGTAGATGTCGTCCAAATAGACGCCGACGGTCGAATTGTTGGTCGTGGAGAAATCGTCGAGGCCAACACCGCGAATGGTGATGATCTGCTGGGCGCCGGGAATATTGTCCTTCACGTTGACATTGGGCACCTGCGTCATCAGGTCGGTGGGCGTCATCACCCGCGACTGCTTCAATTGTTCCGATGTAATGGCTGTCACGTTGATGCCGACGTTTAGGATGTTCTCCTGGCGCTTCTGGGCGCTGACGACGACTGTCTCGATCTGCGTTCCGCTGTCCGGCGAACTCTGCGCCAAGGCGGCCGGGATGTCCGCAAGCAGCACCACGGACGCCGCGAGCATCAGACGACCATGGAACGATGCGCGATACGAAAAAAGGCGGGCGGGCATAGCGGTCCGCATCTGGCGATACTGCATGGCGTCAAATCCTCCCCAAGCGTCGGCAAACGGTTCTGTCGACCGCATTGACACTAAAGTATGTAATAATAACCTCATGTCGATATCACTTGTCAACGGGTTTGACACGGGAGTATGGTCCCTTAAGCTGAAGCGAAAGAAATCTGACAAAGTGGTCGCGATGCTGCAGCCTGATCCCAAGCTATTGTCGCCGCCGGTGAAACCGGGCGAATCTGCGTCTGGCCGAGAGACCAAACGTGCGGCCCTGCTGGACGAGGCGGCGCAGGAACTGAACGCTCGCGGCATCTCCGGCGCGTCCATCGCGCGGATCGCCAAACGTGTGGGGCTCACCCGCGCCGCCGTTTACTATTACTTCAAGGATCGGGACGAACTTGCCGCCGAATGCTATCGGCGCACCTGCCGAAGCATGGCGGAAGACATGGCCGCCGCGCTTCGCGTGAAAGGGAATGGCCTCGAAAAGGTACTGGATTTTCTGCGCCGCGCGCTCGATTCCGCCCGTGCGCCGTGTGCGGCTTTAAGCGAGCTCGACTATTTCGCCGGGCGCACGCGGGACGCGATCGCCGCGGCGCATAGCGCTAATGTAAGCGCGTTGCGGGGCTTGATCTGCGCCGGAATCTCCGATGGCAGCATCCGACCCTGCGACGACGAGATCGTCGCACAGACGTTGATCGGCACCATAACGTGGATTCCCCTGTCGGTCGGCTGGGTGGAAGGCACAGACGAGGGATTTCGCGCACGCACGGTGGACGCGTTTGCCGATCTGATCGTCAATGGTCAGGCTCGTGATCCGTTCTATGCGTTTGTTCCACCCGTTGCGATCGAATCGTTTTTTCCTTCACCGACCGACGTGTTCGATCGCCGCGCCCTGGCCGACGCGAAAATCGAACGTTTGCTCATGATTGCGTCACAGCTGTTCAACCGCCACGGCATCGATGGTACATCGCTCGACGACATTGCGCGCGGCCTGGGGGCGACCAAAGGCACGCTTTACCACTATCTTGAACACAAAATGGATCTCGTCGTGCGTTGTTACAAGCGCGCCACGATGCTCTTTGATCGCTTTGCAGAAGCTTCGGAGAAATTCGGGCGCACCGGTCTCGAGCGCGGACTGATCGGTCTCTATCTGAACGTGCAGGCACATGCGTCCGGACTGTCGCCGCTTATTCAGTTGGCCGGTCCGAGCGCTCTGCCCGCTGCAGCCAGGCGTGAACTCAGGCGCCGTTCGCGCGGCCTGCAGCGCCGGTTCGAAAGTTTCGGGAAACAGGGCCTCGCCGACGGCAGTTTGCGTCCGATGGACTACGACGCGGTGGCGCAACTGGGTGCCGGCGCGTTCGAATGGCTGCCAAAGTGGTTTTCATTCGACGATACGCGTGCGCCGCGCGCGCTTGCGGAGGAGATCGTCGCGCTTTTCATTCGGGGCCTGCGCACGCGTTGAACGCAACGTCAATCGATAAGGTGCAGCATGAGCGTCAAATACGAGATTCACGGCACAGCTGCGCCAGGATTCGAGGCGGTACGCGCAGCCTTTGCGGAGAATTTTGCGCGAGAAGGCGACTATCAGGAAGTGGGCGCGGCGCTCATAGCGTTTCACCGCGGGCGCCTTGTCGTCGACCTGTGGGGCGGCTTTGCCGATCGCGCACGAACGCGACCATGGCGGCGCGACACACTGGCGAATGTGTGGTCGGCGACGAAAGGCGTCGTCGCGGCTGCGGTGGCGATCCTCGTCGACCGCGGCGTGTTCCGTTACGAGGACAAAGTCGCTGCGCATTGGCCGGAATTCGCCGAGGCCGGCAAAGGCGACACCACGCTTGCGCAGATTCTCTCGCATCAGGCGGGACTGCCCGGTTTTGCGGACCCGACCACGCTCGACGATTTCTGCGACTGGAACGGGTGCGTCGCTAAGCTTGCACAACAGCAGCCGCTTTGGGCGCCGGGCGCCGCGACGTCTTATCACGCAATGACGTATGGCTGGTTGGCGGGCGAGATCGTGCGCCGGGCGACGCAGAAATCTTTCGGCCAATTCGTGCATGACGAGATCGCGGCGCCGCTGGATGCCGATATATTCATCGGGCTTCCCGAAAGCGAAGACGGTCGCGTGGCCGAGATGATCGGCCCCAAGCACGTAAGAGATATTTCGGGGTTGTCCTTGCCTCCTTCTGCGGTGATGGCGCTCACCAATCCTCAGCAGGAGCCGGAACGGCCCAATCTGCGTGCGTGGCGCGCGGCGGAGATTCCTGCTGGCAACGGGCATGCGAGCGCCGCGGGACTGGCGCGGCTTTACGCGGCGCTCGTGAATGGCGGGCGCCTCGATGACGTGAAGCTCCTGTCGCCGGCGGCGATCGCGCGCATGACGACGCCTGCCACGAATGGTGGCCGCAAGGACATGTTCCTCGGCTTCGAAGACAGCTGGGGTATGGGCATGGCGCTCAACCGCCCTGGAATCTATGGCCCCAATCCGCGCGCCTTCGGCCATAGCGGCTGGGGCGGTTCTTTCGCCTGCGCCGACCCTGATGCGGGCGTCGCCATCGGTTATGTGTGCAACCAGATGGGTCCGGAACTCGTCGGCGACCCACGCACCCAAGGCCTTTGCGCCGCCATTCTCCGCGGCGCCGCGCTCAATTGAATTTTTTATGGCGTTGCGAATCCTCACCAATTTCGCTTGACCCGGAATTAGTTTCATTTGAAACTAATGGTCTGACGAAACGGGAGACCGGCATGGCGCAATTGTGGGACAATCCGATGGGTACCGACGGGTTCGAATTCGTCGAATACACCGCAACCGATGTGGGCGAATTGCGCCGTCTGTTCGAGCGCATGGGCTTCCGCGCCGTGGCGCATCACCGGTCCAAGGCGGTAACGCTTTATCGTCAGGGACAGATCAACTTCATCGTCAACGCCGAACCCGAAAGCCATGGTAGCCGCTTCGCGAAGGCGCATGGACCATCGGCCTGCGCAATGGCGTTCCGCGTGAAGGACGCAGCCAAGGCCTATAACCGCGCGATCGGTTTGGGCGCCAAGCCGTTCCAGAACCAGGTGGGACCGATGGAACTCAACATTCCCGCCATCGAGGGAATCGGCGGCAGTGTGATCTATCTCGTCGACCGCTATGGCGAGCATTCCATTTACGATGTCGATTTCGTGCCGACCGATCCTGCGCTCGGTTTCGCGCATGAAGGAGCGGGCCTCACCTATATCGACCACGTCACGCACAACGTGTTCCGCGGCAATCTCGATCTGTGGGCGGGCTTCTACGAGCGGCTGTTCGATTTCCGCGAAATTCGCTATTTCGACATCGAGGGTAAGCTCACCGGCCTCAAATCGCGCGCGATGACGAGCCCCTGCGGCAACATCCGCATCCCGATCAACGAATCTTCCGACGACAAGTCGCAGATCGAGGAATATCTGCACCTCTATCAGGGCGAGGGCATCCAGCATATCGCGCTGGGCAGCGATGAGATCTACCGCAGTGTGGAGACGCTGCGTGTGCGGGGCGTGACGTTTCAGGACACGCCCGACACCTACTACGATCGCATCGACAATCGCGTCAAAGGGCATGGCGAAGATGTCGACCGCCTCAAGCGCGACCGCATTCTCGTCGACGGCGCGCCGACAGAGGAACAGGGCCTGCTATTGCAGATCTTCACACAAAACGCGATCGGCCCCATCTTTTTCGAGATCATCCAACGAAAAGGCAATGAAGGCTTCGGCGAGGGCAATTTCCGCGCGCTTTTCGAATCTATCGAGGCCGATCAGATTCGCCGCGGAGTATTACAGGCATGAGCATGCGCAACTGGATTGAATTCCCCCGGATCGAAGGTGAGACGTCGCGTCAGGCCCATGCCGATCTTCCCGCCGGCACGTTCGAACGGGAAATCGGTCGCGAAGGGTTCTACGGGCCCGCGACCCATCTCTATCACCGGCATGCGCCGACAGGCTGGGTCGGAATCCGCGGCGCGCTGGTGCCGCGCGCCTTCGATGCAAAGGCCGCCGCCGCCGATGCCACTGCAGGTCCTTTCCGTGCGGCACCGCTGCTCGCGAACGACCATTGCCATATCTCGATCTGGACCTGCCTCGTGGCGATGACGAATCTGGTGCGCAATGCCGATGGCGATCTTCTGCTGTTCATTCATGAAGGCGCCGGAGATCTCTTTTGCGATTTCGGCCATATGTCCTATCGCGACGGCGATTACATTCTCCTGCCGCGGGGCACGATGTGGCGGTTGGAGCCGCAAGCGTATTCCACAATGCTGATGATCGAAGCCACGAACGGTGCCTACAGATTGCCGGAGCGCGGCCTCCTGGGCCCGCACGCGATTTTCGATCCTGCCGCGCTGGAAACACCGAAGCTCGACGCCGCGTTCCAGGCACAGGCCGATGAGAGCGATTGGCAAGTATTTGTGAAGCGCCGCGGCGCCGTCACCGTGATCAGCTATCCCTACAATCCGCTGGATGCCGTCGGGTGGAAAGGTAATCTCGTGCCAGTCAAGCTCAATTGGCGCGATATCCGCCCCGTGACGAGCCACCGCTATCACATCCCACCTTCGGTTCATTCGACGTTCGTGTCCGACCGCTTCGTTGTCTGCACGTTCGTACCCAGGCCCATCGAGAGCGACCCCGGCGCGCTCAAGGTTCCCTTCTACCATTCGAACGATGACTACGATGAGGTGATCTTCTATCACCGCGGCGAATTCTTCAGCCGCGACAACATCCGGCCCGGCATGGTGACGTTCCATCCCAGCGGTTTGACGCACGGGCCGCACCCCAAGGCGTTCGCCGCGGCCGCGCAGGGCACGAAGACGGAGACGGACGAGGTGGCCGTGATGATCGACGCGCGCGACGGACTCGACATGAGCCCTCAAGCTGAAGCCGTAGAGGATCGCCGCTACGTCGACAGCTGGCGCACGGAGGAAGCTTCCGAGAGTCCACTCGCCGACTGGCCGATGGAATGAAACTCGCTTCGCTCCGCCACGGCCGCGACGGCCTCCTAGTCGTGGTGCGCCGCGATCTCACGCTCTGTGTTGCTGTGCCGCATATCGCGCCGACCCTGCAGCAGGCGCTGGACGATTGGGCACACACGGCCCCCAGACTCATGCGCGTCTACGATCTCTTGAACGAAGATGCGGCGGATGGCGCAAAACCCTTCGATCCGGCGGAATGTTCGGCGCCGCTGCCGCGCGCCTATCAATGGGCCGACGGCTCGGCCTATGTCACGCATGTGGAACTGGTACGCAAGGCGCGGGGCGCGGAGATGCCGCCGTCGTTCTGGACGGACCCCCTCATGTATCAGGGCGGCTCCGACGGCTTCATCGGCCCGCGCGATTCCATCCTTGCCGCCGACGAGGCGTGGGGAATCGATTTCGAGGCGGAGGTGGCCGTGATCACCGACGATGTGCCGATGGGAACGGGCGCACACGCCGCGGAGCGGCATATCAAACTTCTCATGATCGTCAACGATGTGAGCCTGCGCAATCTCATCCCGGCGGAGTTGGCGAAAGGCTTTGGTTTCTTCCAATCGAAGCCTGCCACGGCGTTTTCGCCCGTCGCTGTCACGCTCGACGAGTTGGGCGAGGCGTGGTCGGACGGCAAAGTTCACCTGCCACTCGCTGTCGACTGGAACGGCGAGCGCTTCGGCGTGCCGCTGGCCGGCGAGGACATGACGTTCTCTTTTCCCCAGCTGATTGCCCATGCCGCCAGAACGCGCGCTCTCGGCGCGGGCTCGATCGTGGGTTCGGGAACGGTGTCGAACAAGGACCCGTCGCGCGGCTCCTGCTGCATTGCCGAGCGGCGCACGCTGGAACAACTCGAACATGGGGCGCCTCGAACGCCTTTTCTCAAATTCGGCGACCGCGTGCGCATCGAAATGCTGGATTGCGACGGCCACACGATTTTCGGAGCTATCGACCATGACGTCGTCCGTTACCGCGCACCCTGAGCGGGAAGGATTTGCGCTTTACGGCTATTTTCGCTCGTCGGCGGCCTATCGCGTGCGCATCGCGCTCCATCTGAAAGGCGTCGCTGCCGAATACCGCTTTGTGCATCTGCTGAAAGATGGCGGGCAGCAGCACGATCCCGCCTACCGCGCGCTCAATCCGCAGGAACTGATTCCCACGCTCACGCATGACGGCCATGCGATCGGCCAGTCGCTGGCGATCGTCGAATATCTCGACGAGATATTGCCCGAGCCGCCTCTGTTGCCGAAGGATGCTGTTGGCCGCGCACGTGTGCGCCAACTGGCTTATGCTGTCGCCTGCGACATCCACCCAGTCAACAATCTGCGCGTGAACCTCTATCTGCGCGATGCGTTCAGCGCCCCGGAAGAAAAGCGCGTCGAATGGCAGCGGCACTGGATGGCGTTGGGTTTCGCGGCGATCGAGGAATGGCTGTCGCGGTCGCCTGAAACGGGTCGCTTCTGCCACGGCGATACACCCACGCTTGCCGACATCTGCCTTATTCCGCAACTGGCGAACGCGCGGCGTGTGGCGCTCGATCTTTCGCCCTATCCCGCGCTGCTGCGCATCGACGAGACGGCACGCGCCCATCCTGCGTTTGCCGCCGCGGCGCCCGGAGCGCAGCCCGATGCCGAATAGCGCACGCGCCGCATTGCCGCTGCGTGGGGTCGAACCGCCGCCGCTTGATCTGGAGCGTTTCCTGCCCTACCGGCTTTCGGTGTTGTCAAATCGCGTGAGCAACGCGATCGCGCGGCGCTATTCCGAACGCTTCGGTCTCACCGTGCCGGAATGGCGCGTGATGGCGGTCCTGGGCGGATCGCCAGATCTTTCCGCGCGCGAGGTGGCGCTGCGGACCGAAATGGACAAGGTGCAGGTGAGCCGCGCCGTCGCCAATCTTGTGCGCATGAAGCGGGTGCAGAAAAATGCCGACGCCGCGGATGGCCGCGTGACGCGGCTCTCGCTCACCCTGCGCGGCCGCGCGATCTATGACGAGATCGTGCCGCTGGCGCTGCATCTGGAAGAACTGTTTCTGGAAGCGCTCGCGCCGGGCGAACGCGCCGAATTCGACCGCCTCATGGCGAAGCTCGCGCGCCAAGCGAAACTGCTGGATGCGGCTGGCGAATAAGCCGCAATCGCCGCGGGCCGACATAAATTCAAGCCGTTCCCGTCGCAAAGCACGGGTTCTACGGAAAAAGCCACCTCGAGGGCCACACCTCAACCGAAGAGTCCTCTATCGATCTGCCATGCTTGATCCTCCGTGCGACGAGCGATTGGCTCTCATCGCATTGAGGACAAAGCCGAAAGGCTGCTCTACCTGTCCGCGGGCCACATCACCGGATGATCCTTGGCGTGCAGAACGATATCCGCCTGCAGAACGGCGGATTTGTCGTAGTTGCCGCGCGCCTCCAGCGCATGATTGACCGACGGTTCGGCGAACCGGAAGGCGCGCATCGCATCGGTCGCATCGATGCGAAGTTCCTTGCCGTCGCGCGTGCGGATCACGATCATGGAGCCTTTGATGCTGGTGACGACGCCGTAGACGTCGTGCTCTCCCATCGCCAGCGCCACACGCATGTCGGTATGCCGGATCTTGGGTAGCGCGGCTGTCTTGCTGCCTCCGGGTCCGAAGATCGTCAGCATCTGATCCGAAGCAACGTAGACAAGACCGTTCGCGACGACCGGCACGGTATTGGAATCGCCGCCGGTGTTCGGCCATTGCCCGGCAACTTCGCTGAACAGAGGCTGGCCCGTATCCGGATTGACCGCATACAGATCTATATCGGCCGGATCGTTATTGGTCGGACGCCCGACCGCCCAGATGACGGCGGTTCCGGCATTCGTTCCGTTGGAAGACACGCTGGTGAAGAAGCCAGGAAACTGGCCGTTGGCGACGCCACCCCATTGTTTGTACACGCTGAGGCTGGGTTTGTGTTTGTCGGCAAGCTTCCAAACGCCCACCGTCGAATTACCGCTGGTGACGATGCGACCCACGCCGTCGCTTCCCTGATAGTAGGACGGTCCGCACCAGCAGCTGCCAACCTGGTAGGAACCGAATTCCTTGTGCAGATTGTCGGTATCGAGAAGGTAAAGGTTGCCGTCTTTACCCAATGCCGCACCGACATCGGGGAATTTGCCGCCTCCGGGCGGCAACAGCATCAGTCCGCCCGAACCGAAATCGCCGTCCTCCTGGTCGAGCCCAACGTGATTGCCGGGTGTGAACAGGCTCTGCACGGTGGAAAGGTCGGGACTCATGGTCACCGCGCTTTCCGCAATGTTGGTGATATGGTTGTAAGTAGTGCCGCTATAGTCAGAATTGCCGGTCACAAAATAGATCGACCCGGCGGCATTTGCCGCGAGGCCATAGCCCGACATCCACACCGAACTCAGGAAGAAATTGTCCGGCGATTTCGGGCGTTTATCGTTGAGCTTGTTGCTTGCCAGTGGTGTCAATGTACCGGCCTGCCAGCCGAGCACCCAGCCGCGCGACAGGTTGGCCGCGATATCGCAAAAGCTCCCGAAGCCGGCATAGACCGTATTGTTTGCAAGCAGCAACCCCGGCCGTTGCCGGTTCACGCCCGCATTAAATGTATAGACGCTGCCATTGGTGAGAGTTGCGGACGCACTGACAACAACGGGCGTCACAGTGTCGGCAAGTGTGGTCAGCGACAGCGCATGAACGCGATAGACCGCGGTGTTCTTCTCCCAGGTGAATGCGACGACATAGATGATGCCGTTGGAGAGATCGATGACCGGCGTCGAGTCGATTCCGACATTGGGACCGTTGTTGTTACATTGCCCCGGAAGATTTGTGTAACTGACAGGGTTGCCCAGATTGGTCTTTACCAGTACGGCGCCGCTGGAAGCATCGAGGGCATAGACGGAGTTGCTCTCCGTCGCAACGTAGACGACATTGTGCTGGCTCCCATTGATCGTGAGACCGGACACAATAAGGGGCTGCGCATCGACCTGGTCGTCGAGAGTGACGGTCTGCAGCAATCCGAAAGTCGCTTCTACAACGTTGCTCTGCGTCAGCGTCGTTTCGTTTTGATTCCAGCCGGTGCGGTAATTGTCGTAGTGATAGGTCGTGACGTTGACCTGCGCTTGCGCCGCGCTGGCGGCCGACAGGCATAGCAGGGCCAAACCGACGGCGACCCCTCGCCCGTTGGCGATTATTTTTCCGCTCATGATATCCCCCCAAAATTTTGTCTGCGACGTCGCCCACCAGCTTACAGAAGCGCAGCCGATTAGACAGCCCTGCAGCACCGTGCTTTATCTCAGGCACTCCCGGAAATGCCGCGCCGCTTCGCGTACCATGCCCAGGCAGATTCGACGATCCTGTCGATATCCGTACCTTTCGGCGCAAAACCCAGTACAGCGCCTGCCGCCGCGGCATCCGCCACCAGCATCGGTGGATCGCCGGGCCGCCGTTTCGTGTAACGCAATGGCACTTTCCGGCCGGTGACGCGCTCGGCCGACGCAATCACTTCGCGTACAGAATAACCGCGCCCCGTGCCCAAATTGAGCGCCGTGGTAGCGCCCCCCATATCGAGATAGCGCAACGCCGCAACATGGGCATCCGCCAGATCACACACATGCACATAGTCGCGCACCGCCGTTCCGTCCGGTGTGGGATAGTCGATCCCGAACACGTCCAGCGCTTCGATTTCGCCTCCGATTGCCATCAGGATGCGTGGGATCAGATGCGACTCGGGATCATGCATCTCGCCAATATCGCCGGAGGGGTGCGCGCCGCACGCATTGAAATAGCGCAGGGAAACGGAGCGCAACCCGTAAGCCGTGTCGTAGTCGCGCAAGGCCTGCTCGACCATCAACTTGGAGCGCCCATAGGGATTGATGGGCGATTGCGGCGCGCTCTCCGATATGGGCTGCGTTTCCGGCGTGCCATAGGTGGCGCAGGTGCTCGAGAAAATGAATTTGCCAATGTCGGCATCCCGCATCGCGTCGAGCAGCGACAGGGCACCGGAGAAATTGTTGTGATAATAGAGCGCAGGCTCGCTCACGGACTCGCCCACATAGGCGAGCGCGGCGAAGTGCATGACCGCAACCGGTTTATATTGGGCAAAGACCGCGGCCAGCCGGCTCTTGTCGCGAATGTCGCCTTCTTCCAACGGGCCATAGAGAACGAGCTCGCGAAAACCACGGCTCAGATTGTCATAGCTCACCGGCACGAAGCCCGCGGCCTTCAACGAACTGCACGCATGGCTGCCGACATAGCCCGCGCCGCCCGTCACAAGAACGGTCCTCGCCATCTTTTCTTCCCCGCCCATTGCCCAGCCGCCCTACGAGATCAGAACGTAGCCGTCGCGACTTCACGCGCCCGGCCGCCTGACAGAAGCGCGTCGAAATATTCGATCGTCTTGACCAAACCCTCGGCCAGCGGGATGGAAGGCGTCCAGTCCAGGAGCTCCTTCGCCCGGGCGATATCCGGGCAACGCTGCCTGGGATCGTCCTGCGGCAACGGCAGATGGACGATCTTCGACGTCGAGTTTGTCAATGCAATGACCGATTGCGCGAGATCCGCGATGGTGAATTCTTCCGGATTTCCGAGATTGATTGGGCCGGTCACCTCTTCGGGCGACGCCATCAGGCGGACGAAGCCTTCGATCAGATCGTCGACATAACAAAACGAGCGCGTCTGCAGTCCTTCGCCGAAAATCGTGATGTCGCGCCCGGTGAGCGCCTGGACGATGAAGCTCGAAACGACGCGGCCGTCATTGGGGTGCATGCGCGGCCCATAGGTATTAAAGATACGGCCAACCTTGATGCTGAGACCGTGCTGGCGGCGATAGTCGAAGAACAGCGTTTCGGCGCATCGTTTGCCTTCGTCGTAACAGGAGCGCGGTCCGATCGGGTTCACATTGCCCCAATATTCCTCAGTCTGCGGGTGTTGGGTCGGGTCGCCATAGACTTCCGAGGTGGAGGCCTGAAAGATCTTGATCTTCAGCCGCTTGGCCAGCCCCAGCATATTGATCGCGCCGATCACGCTGGTCTTGGTCGTTTGCACGGGGTCACGCTGATAGTGGATCGGCGAAGCAGGACAGGCGAGATTGTAGATCTCGTCCACCTCGACATAGAACGGAAAGGTGACGTCGTGGCGGATGAGCTCGAAATGAGGGTTGCCCATCAGCGCCTGCAGGTTCTGATGCGCGCCCGTGAAAAAATTGTCGACGCAGAGGACATGCGATCCAGCGTTCACCAGACGTTCGCACAGATGCGAGCCCAGAAAGCCCGCGCCACCGGTGACAAGAACGCGCTTCTCAAGATGCATGGTTCGTTTCCCAGATCACGCCGCACCCTATCGGCGGGGTTATGGCGCTTCAACATGAACCGGTACTACATCCGACAAACAGGGCCGCAGCCGTTGCGTTGAGCGCCCGCTTCCGCTAAAAACCCCGGCTTTCCGGGCCCGAGATGAGCCTTCTTCCGGCCAAGTGGCCGATTTTCAAGGATTTTTCCGATGCGCGAGATGCTGGAACTGGCCGTCGAACCGCGCCAGGGCAAAGGTAAAGGCCCCGCCTACCAGATCCGTCAGAAGGGTCTGATCCCTGGCATCGTCTATGGCGGCGAGGGTGCTCCCGAGCCCATCACGGTCGATAGACATCTGCTTGAGCGCCATGCCGGCAAGGGCACGTTTCTCAGCACGCTGTTCGTCCTCGATATTGCAGGGCGCAAAACCCGGGTGATCCCGAGACAAGTCCAGCTGGATCCCGTAACCGACGGCCCCGTGCATGTCGATTTCATGCGGCTGCCGGAAGGCGCCCGTATCAAGCTCGCCATTCCTGTCCGGTTCAAGGGGCAGGAAAGTTCGCCAGGTCTGAAGCGCGGCGGCGTGCTCAATATCATCCGCCACGAGGTGGAAATGCTTTGCCCGGCGGAGAACATCCCGGAATTCATCGAAGGCGACCTTTCCGCCCTCGACATTCACGGTTCGCTTCACATTTCGGCGTTCACGCTTCCGGAAGGCGTGACCCCCACGGGCCATGAAGGTGATTTCTCGGTCGCGTCCATTGTGGCGCCGACGAGTGTCATCGAAGAGCAACGCGCGGCCGCGGCGGCCGCCAGCGCTCCTGCCGCTGCGGCAGCCGAAGGTGCTGCGCCGGCGGAAGGCGCTGCTGCAGCGGGTGCTGTGGGCGCGGTGCCTGCCGCAGGTGCCGCTGCAAAGGGTCCCGCGAAGAAATAAACCTGCCGCTACCGGCGGGACCGATCCATGTCCGACACGCCGCTACTCATCGCCGGCCTGGGAAATCCCGGGGCCGAATATGCGCGCAACCGACACAATGCGGGCTTCATGGCCGCCGATGTGATCGCGGACAATTATCGCTTCGCGCCCTGGCGCTCGCGCTTTCAGGGCATGATCGCGGAAGGTGCGCTTGCGGGCCACAAGACCCTCCTGCTGAAACCGATGACCTATATGAACGAAAGCGGCACATCGGTTGGCGCGGCAATGCGGTTTTTCAAATTGCCGCTGTCGGCGCTCGTCGTGGTGCATGACGAGATCGACCTGGCCGCCGGCAAGCTGAAGGTCAAAACCGGCGGCGGCGACGCCGGCAACAATGGGCTGCGCTCCATCACGTCCGTTCTCGGGCCCGATTATCGCCGCGTACGTATCGGCGTCGGGCATCCCGGCAACAAAGCCCGCGTGCATGGTCACGTTCTCAGCAATTTCTCCAAAGCCGACGAAGAATGGCTCGTCGCGATGCTGGGCGCCATTTCGCAAGCCGCGCCTTATCTTGCCGACGGCGACGATCCGGGCTTTATGAACAAAGTCGCTGTGCTGCTCAATCCGCCGGTGAAAAAGCCAAAGCCGGAACCGACGAAGGACGCGTGATGGGTTTCAAATGCGGTATTGTCGGCCTGCCCAATGTCGGCAAATCGACGCTCTTCAACGCGTTGACGCAGACGGCGGCCGCACAGGCGGCGAACTATCCGTTTTGCACGATCGAACCGAATGTGGGCGAAGTGGCCGTGCCCGATCCGCGCCTCGGTAATCTGGCGGAAATTGCCCAATCGGCGCAACTCATCCCGACACGCATCACCTTCGTCGACATCGCCGGGCTCGTGCGCGGCGCGTCGAAAGGCGAAGGGCTGGGCAACCAGTTCCTCGCCACCATCCGCGAAGTCGACGCGATAGCGCATGTGCTGCGGTGTTTCGAGGACGATGACGTGACGCATGTGGAAGGGCGCATCGATCCCATCGGCGACGCGGAAACCGTCGAAACCGAATTGATGCTCGCCGATCTCGAAAGCCTAGAACGCCGCGTCGTGCCGATCGAGAAAAAAGCGAAATCAGGTGAAAAGGAGGCGAAGGAGCAATTCGCGCTCATGATGAAAGCGCTCGTGCTTCTGCGCGAGGGGAAGCCCGCCAGAACGGCCGAGCTGACGCCGGAAGAGCGCGAACCGTATCGCCAATTGGGCCTCATCACCCAGAAGCCTGTGCTTTACGTTTGTAATGTGGACGAAGCGTCCGCCGCAATAGGGAATGTCTATTCCAAACGCGTCGAAGAAAAAGCCAAACGCGAAAATGCAGGGTGTGTTGTCATCTCGGCCCGCATCGAAGAAGAGGTCGCCCAACTCGAGCCGACGGAACGCAGCGAATTCCTCAAAAGCCTGGGGCTTGAAGAACCGGGCCTGAATCGACTCATTCGCGCGGGTTACGAACTCCTCGGTCTCATCACCTTTTTTACCGCCGGTCCCAAGGAAGCACGTGCCTGGACCATCACGAATGGCGCGCGCGCGCCGCAGGCGGCGGGCGTGATCCACACGGATTTCGAAAAAGGCTTCATCCGGGCTGAAACGATCGCCTATGACGACTACGTTGCGCTCCGCGGCGAGGCCGGCGCGCGCGACAACGGCAAAATGCGGTTGGAAGGCAAGGAATACATCGTCGCCGATGGCGACGTGATGCATTTTCGGTTCAACGCGTGACAGAAATTTTGCTTGCCTGGGCTTTTGAATTTGAGTTCGCTCGACACTGGATTTGAGGAGACAAACGATGACGCAGCGCGGCAAGATGATTTCCATGAAGATGGGCGACGATGCGGAGATCGGCGTCTACCACGCGGAGCCGGTAGGTGTGCGGCGCGGTGGGCTGGTGCTCATTCAGGAAATCTTTGGCGTCACGGAGCACATCAAGGAATTGTGCGACGGTTACGCGGCCGACGGCTATGAGGTTCTGGGACCCGCGCTTTATGATCGCGAATCTCCCGGCCTCCAGGCCAGCTACAGCCCCGAAGACATCCAGAAAGCCATGCGGATCGCGCGCGGCGAACACCCCTTCGACCTCTCCGTTGCGGACACGCAGGTCTGCATCGATGTGCTGAAGGACAAGGGTCCCGTGTTCATCACAGGTTACTGCTATGGCGGCTCGGTGACCTGGGCGGCTGCCTGTCGCTGCACGGGCCTCGCGGCGGCCTCAGGCTATTACGGCGGCAACATCGCGCAGATGGTGCATGAAAATCCAAAATGCCCGACGATCCTGCATTTCGGCGAACACGATCACGGCATTCCGATGGAGGCGGTGGAGAAAATCAAAACGCTGCATCCGGATGTAACGGTTTATGTCTACGACGCGGGTCACGGCTTCAACTCCGATCGCCGCGCCGACTACAATCCTGCCTGTGCGAAGCTCGGACGCGAGCGCACGCTGGAGCTGTTTCGCGCGCACGGCGGATAGCAGCGTCTATCTGAGACTCGCCTCGATATTGCCGCCATCGACGGTGACGATGGCGGCCGTCGTTTTCGTGGCCGTCGCGAGAAAGACGAACGCATCGGCGACATCGGCAGCCGTCACTTCCCGGCCGAGCAGATTGGCGCTCATATAATCCGTTTCCGACACGCCGCGCGCCTGGCTGCGCGAAGCGATCATGGTATCGGTGAGAAGACCGGAGCGAATTCGATCGGCATTGACCGCGTTGGCGCGGATGCCGTCGCGGCCATGGTCGAGCGCGTATTGCTTCATCAGGAATAGCGTGGATGCTTTGGGCAGGCCATAGGGACCGAAATCCTTGCCCGGGTTTACCGCCTGTTTCGAGACATTGAACAACAGGCAACCGCCGGTTCCCTGCGTCCGCATCACACGCACGGCATTTTGCGCCACGGTCTGATGGGCAAAGAAATTGAGCTCGAAGGATTGGCGCAGGGTTGCACTGTCTACTGTGCCAATCGCGCCCTGCCAGGCCGCGCCCGCATTCGAGACGACAATATCGACGCCGCCAAACGCTTTGACGACCTCATCGAACGCCGCGCGAACGTCTTCGGGCTTGGTCACATCGCAGGCGATGGCCAGCGCCGTCTTGCCGATATCGCGCGCGACATAGGACGCCGCCGCTCGGTCGCGATCGAGCACGGCCACTTCCGCGCCGGCGCGCGCGAGCGCCATAGCGGTTGCAGCGCCGATACCCGACCCGCCGCCGGTGACGATGGCGATCTGGCGCGCCAATGGCTTCTCCGCGGCCTTGCCGAGCTTCGCCTGTTCGAGCGACCAGTATTCCACATCGAACATGTCGGCTTCGGGAATGGGACGATAGCGGCCGATCGCTTCCGCATCGGTGATGACGTCGATCGTGTTCTCGGCGATATCGGCCGCGATGGCGGCGCCCTTCGCCGTTGCGCCGAGCCCGAACAGACCCTTGCCAGGCACCAGGATGACGCGCGGCAGGGGATCGAGCTCTGTCTTCTTCGGTTCCGCCCGCACATTGTTGCGGGCGAAATAGTCGTGATAGTGCGCGACGAACCGCTGCACCGCTTCCTCGACAGAGACCTTCCAGCTGCCGAGCTTGCCGTCCTCCGGCGGAGGCACGAGCAACGGCCAGTTCTTGGTGCGGATCGTATGATCGGGCGTCACGACGCCGGCTTGCGAATAGCGCGCGAGTTCTGCGCCGTTCACATAATCTAGTATGGCGCGTGACGTGCGGAAGCAAAGGACCTGCCGCTTGACGGCACCCGATCTCGAGTCGCGCGAGAGGGCACAGGCACCGCGCAGGACGGGCGCGATCTCTGCCGTGCGCGCGAGCTTCTCCGGCAAGCCGGCGGCCGCAAAACTCTTGCGACCGCGCTGGAGCCGCTCTTCGGCCAGGGTGACGAATTTGATCATGCGTTCATAGGTCTCGCGCGCGCCCTCGCCCACCGTGAAGATGCCGTGTTGCAAGAGCACGAGCCCTTCCACGTTGCGGTTGCGGTCGAACACATCGGCAACGCTCTTGGCCAGCGCAAAGCCCGGTATTGTATAGGGCACATAGGCGACACGGCCGCCGAACACGTCGCGCGCAATCCCTTCGCCGTCCGGTTGATCCGTGAGCGCCAGCACCGCAGTCGAATGGGTGTGATCGACGAATTTGTGCGGCAGGAACGCATGCAGCAGCGTTTCGACGGAAGGGTTGGGCGCACTCGCATCGAGCAGGTTGACACGCTGGCAATTGACCATGTCTTCGTCGGACAGCCGCTCGAGCGCACGCAGGCGGCGCAGCGGCGCGAGCTTCACGGCCGGCAGGCCGGCGGGCTCGATATTTCCCATATCCCAGCCCGAGCCTTTGACGCAGATCACCTCGACGGTGTCGCCGAGGAGATCGGTCATGTGCGTTTTGACGGACGTATTGCCGCCACCATGCAGCACCAGCCGCGGATCGCCACCTAGCAACTGCGTCGTGTAGACGCGCAGCGCCAGATCTTCGCCGATGCCCTGCCCCGCATAACGCGCGACAAATTCTTTCGCTTCGGAATCGGACCAACGGCTTTTCATGACTTGCCCTTTTCGTTCGCGCCGCGCTCGGGAAACAGCGACAGCAGTCCTTCCCGCGACGCAGCGCCGGTTCCGCGCTCGGTGATGAACCCGGTCACGAGCCGCGCGGGCGTGACGTCGAAACCGGGATTGGCCGCCGGGCTGCCGGGAGCCGCGATCTCGACCGTCGCCAAACCGCCACCGACGAGCCGGCCTGTCATTTTCAGCAATTCGTCGCTCGACCTCTCCTCAATGGGAATTTCGCGGCCGCTCGCAATCGTCCAGTCGATGGTCGAGGACGGCAGCGCCACGTAGAACGGCACGTCATTGTCTTTCGCCGCCAGCGCCTTCAGATAGGTGCCGATCTTGTTGGCGACATCGCCATTCGCGGCCACCCTGTCGGTGCCTACGATGCAGAGATCGACTTCACCCGCCTGCATGTAGTGACCACCGGCATTGTCGGCAATGATGGTGTGCGGCACGCCATGGCTGCCGAGCTCGAAAGCGGTCAGCGAAGCACCCTGGTTGCGGGGACGCGTTTCGTCCACCCACACATGCAGCGGCAGACCGGCATCATGCGCCATGTAGATCGGCGCAAGCGCGGTGCCCCAATCCACACACGCGAGCCAGCCAGCGTTGCAATGGGTGAGCACATTGAGACGCTTGCCAGGTTTCTTCGCGACAATTTCCCGCAAAATCGCGAGACCATGCTCGCCGATGCGCCGGCAGGTTTCGACGTCTTCGTCGCAGATCGCGGCGGCTTCACCCCAGGCGAGAGCGACACGTTCGCTTGCGGCACGATTGCGCAAACGGTCGCGCATGCGGGCCAGCGCCCAATGGAGATTGACGGCCGTGGGCCGCGTCGCCAGCAGCAGATCATGGGCGCGATCGAGATTCTCGTCCGACGCATCCATACGCATCGCCAGCGCAATGCCATAGGCAGCCGTCGCACCGATGAGCGGCGCGCCGCGCACGATCATCGTCTTGATGACGCGCGCCGCATCCTCGACTGTCGCGATGCGCAGCGTCGCGAATTCATGCGGCAGCTTGGTCTGGTCGATGACCTCGATGGCATCGTCCGCGACGGGCCAGATCGTGCGGTAAAGGCGGCCGGCGATTTTCATGAAAGGCCTGCGCTGCTCAATGTCCTTCGAACGCCACAAGCGTCGTCACATCGGTGCCGAGTGCCCTGATCTTGTCCGCGCCGCCGAGCTCCGGCAGATCGATGACGAAGGAACAACCCACCACTTTCCCACCTGCCCGCTCGACGAGCTTGAGCGCCGCGAAACATGTGCCGCCGGTCGCGATCAGATCGTCCACGACGATGACATTCTCGCCCCTCGCAATGGCATCCGTATGGATTTCGACGCGGTCCGTGCCGTATTCAAGCGCATAGTCCTCGCCCAAGACCTGCCAGGGGAGCTTGCCCTTCTTGCGGATCGGCACGAAGCCGACCGAAAGCTGATGCGCCACCGCGCCGCCCAGGATAAAACCCCGCGCTTCGATGCCCGCCACCTTGTCGATGCGCACGCCCGCATAGGGCTGCACCATCTCGTCCACGGCACGGCGGAACGCGCGCGGATGGCCGAGCAGCGTGGTGATGTCGCGAAACATGATCCCTTTCTTGGGATAGTCGGGGATCGTGCGAATGACCGTCTTGAAATCCATCGTCTTCACTGCCTTTTCAGCACCCGTCCGGCGACGGCGTCGAGTTTTGCGAACAATTCCGGATCGCGCTTGTCGGGCGCGGTGATGAGCGCCGTGTCGAGCACATGTTCGATGCCGAGCGGCGACGGCGTGCGCCGGGGCCCGAGCTTCGGCGTCACGCGCGTCACGAGCCGCCGCGCCTTCTCTGCATTGTCCGACAGCACGCGAATGACCTGTTCGACCGTCACATGGTCATGAGCGGGATGCCAGCAATCGAAATCCGTCACCATGGCAACGAGCGCATAGGGAAGTTCCGCCTCCCGCGCGAGCTTGGCCTCGGGCATGGCCGTCATGCCGATCACGTCGCAACCCCAGGAACGATAGAGTTTCGATTCCGCCAGCGTGGAGAATTGCGGGCCTTCCATGGCGAGATAGGTGCCGCCCGCAACATGGGGAATGTTTTCCTCCGCGCAAGCTGCGACGAGCGCTGCCGCCAGCTTCGGGCAGATGGGATGCGCGAGCGAGACATGGGCGACGAAGCCGCGCCCGAAAAAACTCTTCTCCCGCGCATGGGTGCGGTCGATGAATTGATCGACCACCGCGAAACTGCCCGGTGGCAGGTCCTCGCGAAACGACCCGCACGCCGAGATGGAGATGATGTCGGTGGCGCCCGCACGCTTCAGTGCATCGATATTGGCGCGGTAATTGATTGTGGTCGGCGAATGCACATGACCGCGGCCGTGACGCGGCAGGAACAGCATGTCGACACCCTGCAGACGGCCTTTCAGAATCGAATCCGACGGCTCGCCCCAGGGGCTTTTCACCTGCTCCCAGCGCGCGCCCTCAAGTCCGGCGATATCGTAGACGCCGCTGCCGCCGATGATTGCGAGAACAGTTTCAGACATGGGCCGGCCCGGAAATTGCCGGCCCTTGTATCACGCACAAATCGGCGATCAATGCGCGTCGCGCCAGACCCGGCGATAGGAGAGGAAAAGCAGGCCCGACAGCAGCAACAGGAATGCCATCACGCCGAAACCCAGATGCTTTCTTTCTTCCATCTTGGGTTCTGCCGCCCATGACAGGAACGTGACAACGTCATGCGCCTCCTGTTCGACGGTCGCCTTCGTGCCGTCGGAATAGGTGACGGAACCCACTGCCAGCGGTGGCGGCATCGAAATATTCCAGCCGGCGAAATAGGGATTGTAATATTTGTCGGCGAGCACCTTGAAGCCCGCCGGCGGCGTCTGGTGGAAACCAGTGACGATGGAATAGACGTAAGCCGGACCGCCCGCACGCGCCTTGACGATGATCGAGAGATCGGGCGGCAGTGCGCCATTGTTCGCGGCGCGCGCGGCCTGCTCGTTGGGGAAGGGCGGTGGGAAAAAATCCGCCGGGATTCCCGGCCGTGTGAGCCGGTTGCCCTTGTCGTCGAACAATTGGCCCTTGTCGTCGGGATCGGCCGGAATCTTGTAGGCCGCGGCGATGGCCTTCACCTGCGCCTCGTCGAAGCCGGGGCCGCCTGGATCGGACAGCGTGTGGAACGCGACGCGGTTCAGGCTGTGACACGCCGAACAGACTTCCTTGTAGACCTGAAAACCGCGCTGCAGCGAAGCGCGGTCATACGTGCCGAACGGACCGTTGAACGAAAACGAGACGTCCTTTGGCGGCAGCGGATCGGTCGAAATCTGCGCGGAAGCGACATTGCCGAGCGCCAGCAGCGCCGCGAGCGAAAGTCCGAGCCGGAAAGCGGTGCGCATATCTGGGGCCCTCACTCTGCCGGCGCCGGCGCGGCGGCGCCGATCACGGGTTTGGCGATGCTGTCAGGCAGCGGCAGCGGCTGCTCGATAAGGCCCACCAGCGGCAAAACAGCAATAAAGAAGCCGAAATAATAGAAGGTGCCCAGGCGTGCGACCAATACCAGCGGCACCGGGATGCCGCCTAGGTTCCATGCCGCATCCACGCTCTGGGCGCCGCAATAGCCCAGCACGATGCAATCGACGACGAACAACCAGAAGAAGGGTTTCAGCATCGGCCGGAAGCGCGTGGACCGCACTTTCGACGTGTCGAGCCACGGGATGAACACGAGGATTCCGATGGCGGCGAACAGCACGATGACGCCGAAGAGCTTCTGCGGAATGGAGCGCAGCATCGCGTAGAATGGCAGCAGGTACCATTCCGGCACGATATCGGGCGGCGTCACGATCGGATTGGCGGGGATGTAATTGTCGGGATTGCCCAGCAGATTGGGCGCGTAGAACACAAGCACCGCATAGAGGATGCAGAACAGCGACAGATAGAACGCGTCCTTCACCGTGTAATAGGGATGGAACGGCACCGTGTCCTGCGGGCCCTTCACGTCGATGCCGAGCGGATTGTTGTTGCCCGGCACATGCAGCGCCCAGATATGCAGGCCGACGACGCCCGCGATCACGAACGGCAACAGGTAGTGCAGGCTGAAGAAGCGGTTAAGCGTGGCGTCGCTGACACCGAAACCGCCCCACAGCCAGGTCGCGATGCCGGTTCCCAGACCCTTGTAGATCTGGTCGAACGCCGTGAAGAAGTTGGTGATGACGGTCGCGCCCCAGAACGACATCTGCCCCCAGGGCAGCGTGTAGCCGAGGAACGCGGTCGCTATCATGAGCAGGAAGATCAGCACGCCCAGTATCCACAGCACCTCGCGCGGCGCCTTATAGGAGCCGTAATAGAGACCGCGCAGCATGTGGACATAGACGGCCAGGAAGAACACGGACGCGCCGTTGGAATGCAGGTAACGCATCAGCCAGCCATAGTTCACGTCGCGCATGATGTTTTCGACGCTGTCGAAGGCGAGACCGGAATTCGGCACGTAATGCATCGCCAGCACGATGCCCGTGACGATCTGCATGCCGAGGCAGAAGGTGAGGATCGCGCCGAACGCGTACCAGAAATTGAGATTCCTGGGCGTCGGGAACGTCGTCATCGTGTCGTTGGCGAAACGCAGGATCGGCAGGCGCGTATCGAGCCAGCGAGTAAGGCCGGTCTTGGGCGTGTAGGTCGAGGGTCCGGACATCTCAGTGCTCCTCAACCGACTTTGACATGGGTGTCGGACAGGAAAGCGTATTTCGGCACGGCGAGATTTTGCGGCGCGGGCCCTTTGCGGATGCGGCCGGCCGTATCGTATTGCGAGCCGTGGCAATGGCAGAGCCAGCCGCCGTAATCGCCTTCGAAGGCGGTGGGCGTGCAGCCCAGATGCGTGCAAACGCCCACCACGATGAGCCACTCTCCCTTGATCTCGCGATTCTGATCCGTCGCCGGCGCATCGTCGGCGAGGTTGGCATTGCGCGCGATGGGATCGGGCAGATCGGAGAGCGGCACGGCGCGCGCCGCGGCGACTTCCTTCGGCGTGCGCCGGCGCACGAACAGTGGATGGCTGCGCCAGGTAAACGTCACCGACTGTCCCGGCTGGATGGGCGCAATATCGATTTCGATCGTGGACATGGCGAGCACCGACCCGGTGGGATTCATCTGGTCGATGAAAGGCCACGCTGTCAGCGCCGCGCCGACGGCGGCTGCCGACCCCGTCGCGATATAGATGAAGTCGCGCCGTGTGGGCTCGGCAACTGTCGCATTTGCCACGGGTTCACCTTCTGAAAATCGGGCGCTCCGGGAAGCAGGATCGACTGAGAACGCGCCGCCCCCGGAACCACGGCGCGCATGAAAACCGCGCGTAAAATAGAGAGTCGATTTTGGAGGGTCTTGCGGCACGATGACGCAGAATTGCAAGGTTTTTCACATGCTTGCGCGCTGTGTCGTCGCAGCGGCTCAACATTCCAGAACGCGGACATGGCCTTTGTCGCCATAATCGAGCAAAGCGCGCTCGCGGGTCGCAAGCACATAGCCATATTCGCGCGCGGTTGCTGCGACAATGCGGTCGGCCGGATCGGGAAACACCGCGTCGGGCAAAAACGAAGACGCGATCAATACGTCGACCGACATATCTGCGAGGCGTACGCCCGGCAGTTCGAGCAACAATTGAAACCAGCGTTGCGGCGAAACCGGACTCGCCAATCGCTTGCGTCGCATAAACAGGCCGATCTCCCAGGCGCTGATCGGCGACACGAACACATATTGCCCGGCTGCGTATGCATCGTTGAGCGCCGCTGTGAGCGCTGGCGAGATTTGCCCCTCGGCCACCCAGATCGCGGCGCAGGTGTCGAGGAGCAGCGGCGCGACTGTCACGGCAGGCTGCCGCCGCCCCAAGCCACTTCGCCCCAGCCCGAATCAGCCGGTTCGATCAGATCGACACCCGGCGCAAACTTGAGCAGACCTTTCAGGGCCCCGATCATGGGATGCGTGGAAGTGGGCAAAACCGTTCCCGGTGCGGCAGGTGTGAGTCCGTATGTCATCGCGTCCTCCGCAAATCGCCGCGCGTCAGGCGCGGCACGTTTGAAAACCAGTTTCCTGCCCGCCATATCGACTCGTTCGGTGCGGAAGCCGGCGTTGATCCACACCTTGGTCAGTGCGCTGTTGATGCTGTTGTTGCTCCACCAGGGCCGATACGCATAAGCGGAACGCGGTAATGTCGCGCCGGTGACCTTTTCGATCTCCGCGAAGGTCATGGGGACTTCGTCCTTCGCCTGCCTCCGCAGATGATCGCCCAGGGGATCGTATTTGCTCATAGGTACCAAAAGGTAGTTGGAACTATATGGAAATATAAGTACCTTTTCTCTGACCTGTCAAGGAATCCGGAAACCCCATGCGCCTGGCCCTATGCGAACCCGACATCCCCCAGAATGCCGGCGCGCTCATCCGCCTCGGCGCGTGCCTGGGCGTGGGGATCGACATCATCGAGCCTTGCGGATTCCTGTTGAGCGACGCGAAATTCCGCCGCGCGGGGATGGACTATGTGGGGGGCGCCGAGATCGTTCGCCATGACAGCTGGAGCGCGTTCCATGAGAAACACAGCGGGAGGCTCATTCTCTTGACCACCGCGGCTGCGCTTTCCTACACGGATTTCGCGTTCGCGCCGGGCGACATCATTATCCTCGGCCGCGAAAGCGCGGGCGTGCCCGCCTATGTCCACGACGTCGTCGACGCGCGCCTGCGCATTCCGCTCCTGCCGGGATTGCGCTCGCTCAATGTGGCGCAGGCGGGCGCCATGGCATTGGGTGAGGCGTTGAGACAGACGAACGGATTTCCCCGATGACCACCGAAGACGATCGCAAATCGCGCGCGCGCGCCTGGTTCGAGGAATTGCGCGACCGCATCTGCAAAACCTTCGAAAAGCTGGAAGACGAACTCACCGGGCAACTCCGCGAACGCCCGCCGGGCCGCTTCGAACGGCAGGCCTGGCAACGACCGAGAGAAGACGGCAAAGACGCCGGCGGCGGCGTCATGGCCATCATGCGCGGGCGCGTGTTCGAGAAAGTCGGTGTCAATGTCTCGACCGTCTATGGAAGCTTCAGCCCGGAATTTGCGAAACAGGTGGATGGCGCCGCCGAAGACCCGCGCTTCTGGGCCTCCGGTATCTCCCTCGTCGCCCATCTGCAGAATCCGCATGTGCCCGCCGTGCATTTCAACACGCGCCATCTGGTGACGACCAAAGCCTGGTTCGGCGGCGGCAGCGACCTGACGCCCATGTTCGAGAGTGAAGAGGATGCGCGCGATTTCCACGGGGCCCTCAAGCGGGCCTGCGACAGGCACCACGCGGATTACTACCCACAGTATAAAGAGTGGTGCGACGAATATTTCTTTCTGCCGCACCGCAGCGAACCGCGCGGCGCAGGCGGCATCTTCTACGATCATCACAATAGCGGCAATTGGGAGGCCGATTTCGCCTTCACCCGCGATGTGGGCCTCGCATTTCTCGACATCTATCCCCAGATTGTTCGTAGACGCATGAATGATCCGTGGAGCGAGGCGGACCGCATCCACCAACTCGTCCGCCGCGGGCGTTATGTGGAGTTCAACCTGCTGCACGATCGCGGCACGCAGTTCGGGCTGAAAACGGGAGGAAACGTGGAAGCGATCCTGATGTCCCTGCCGCCAGAGGCACGCTGGCCATAAAGGCCCGGAAAGGTTTTCGTGTTGTCGGACCTGCACGCCATGTCTCCCGCTCTGGCTGCCCTGCTGCAGGTCATCCTGATCGACATCGTGCTGGCCGGAGACAATGCGATCGTGATCGGCATCGCAGCGGCGAAGCTGCATAAGTCCGAGCGCCGCAAGGTGATTTTCTGGGGCCTCGCCGCGGCTGTCGTCCTGCGCCTCGTGCTGGCCACGATCACCGCAACCATCCTGCATGTGATCGGCCTCATGCTGGCGGGCGGCATTCTGCTCCTGTGGGTCTCCTGGCGGCTTTATCGCGATCTGCACGGTTCGAACGACGCCTCCGTCGGCGTGAAAACGATTTCGGGACAGGAAGCGTGCGCTGTGACGGCAGAGCGGCCTCGGCCCAAGACCGATACGAAACACGCCATCCTGCAGATCGTCGCCGCGGACCTCTCGATGTCGCTCGACAATGTGCTCGCCGTCGCCGGCGCCGCGATGAATCATGTCTGGGTGCTGGCGATCGGGCTCGTGCTTTCCATCGCGTTGATGGGGCTTGCTGCCTCGCTCATCGCGAACCTGCTGCATCGCATGCCGTGGATCAGCTATGCGGGCCTCATCATCGTCGTCTATGTCGCGCTGCGCATGATCTGGTTCGGCGGCATGGAGTTGATGTTCGCGACGTGAGCTTCTGCGGACGGCGAAGACTTAACGCAGAGGTCGCAATCAATCATTCACCTTGACCGGCCTTGAGCCGGTCACCCAGCCGGCGAGCTTCGGCGAGCCGAGCAGACTCTATTATTTGCGTATTCGATTTGTGATTGGTCATTCGCCGCGCGGACGCGCGGCGGCTGGATAGCCGCCTCAGGGGGCGGCTATGGTGAATTGTTTGTGACTCGATCCCATTCAAAAACTACCGCACGCGCAACAGCAGCGCCGTCGCATCGTCGCTCGTCTTGACACGCGGATAGCGTACGCCTTGGCGATCGCGGTTTTCGATCCCGCGCAGCTCGCGTCCGAGCGCGGCGAGCCCCTTTTTCTCCGCCATCCTCACCAGCGAGCGTGGCCTGTAGCGTCCATAGTCCGTGGCCAGGGCGAAGAACCCGTCGGTCACCAGGAGGATGAGCGAGCCTGCCGGCGCGCCGACCCGCACCCAATCGACATGATCCGCGGCATTCGCATCCGGGCCGAAAAGCCAGGTGCCCTTTTCCGTATTGACGCGATCGCGGGCGCTGCGCAGCGCGGGCAGAAACGCGTCGCGCACGCCGGGCGCGGCGGGGTTTACGCCCATCCGGGCGGCCAGCGCTGCCACCCGCTCGCGTTCGCCGGCGCGACGTTCCACGGCCTTTCCGAAAACGATGCAGCGCTCGCCGGGCCGGCGCACCAGAATCTCGCAATCGCCGAAATAGTTGAATTCGAATTGCTCCGGCGACGTCTCGGTCGCGAACATCATGGAGGCGAAGGGGATTTCCCAGGTCTCCGCGGGCTCGCGCAGGCGCAGCATCGCGAACGTGGTACACGCATCGTGCAGCGCCAGGCGCACAGCCTTTTGCGGCGGTATGCCGGCAGCGACATGCGCCAGCACACGATCGGCGCCCAGCCGCGCGATCCAGGCGGCATCGCTCGGGCCGGGCAGCAGCTTTTCGCCCAGACCCGTCGCGCCGTCGAACACGGCCGCGGCCCTGGGCTCGAACGCGAACGCGTCTTCATTGGGCTTCGCCGCATCGCCCGGCAGGCTCAGCGAGTCGACATATTCGAAGGGCATGGCGCGACATTGCTCCGGTACGTTCGACGCCATCCTGTCGGAAATCAAAGAAGCGTTCGAGTAGACAGCCGGTCACAGCCGGCGCAATGCACCATGCGACGGAAGATATATGCCAAATTACCAAGAAGCCCGAGCCCGGGAGTTCTTCAGGAAGCCGGTACCCGGGGGCATCCGCAGAATATCGGTTCAACCACAACGGATTCAGTGACATGATGCCCGCCAGCCCCGCGTAGATGAGGCTTGTGAAAACATCGAATTCAAAGGGGGATGACATGACGCGCGAACAGCTGACTATCAATGGGACGAACAAACTCCGGATGCTCAATGCCACGCTGATGCTGTGCGCGGCGCTTGGCGGCTTGAGCCTATCGGCCGCACAGGCGGCGACAATTATTGTGTTCGATGCCCCTGGAGCGACGGGTACCGTCGCCAATAGCGTCAACGCTGGCGGCTCGGCGACGGGTTACTACACGGACAACATCGGCCAGCACGGCTTCGTGCGCGATTCCGCAGGCAACATCAGCGCGTTCGATCCTCCGGGTTCCATCAGCACAACTGCCAACGGCATCAATGGCAGCGGCAAGATCGTGGGGTACTATGCGGACAACAATGGTAATTCGATTCACGGCTTTCTGCGCAAGGTGAACGGAACTATTATCTCGTTCGACGCGCCGGGCGCCGTCTACACCATAGCCAACGGTATCAATTCGCAGGGCACGATTGCCGGATTTTATGACGACAGCAGCTATGTGCCCCATGGGTTTGTAAGATACGCGAACGGCACATTCGCGGTGTTCGATCCCGCCGGATCAAATACCACCGACCCATTGAGTATCAACAACAGTGGCACAGTCACTGGATATTATGTCGACGTCGCCGGGCAGCACGGCTTTGTGCGGGATTCGGCCGGAAACATCACATCGTTCGATCCGCCAGGATCTATCGACACCTGGTCGGTCAGCATCAATTCCGCAGGTACGATCGCCGGTTACTACCAGGACGGCAGTTATGTATTGCATGGATTTATCCGCGCCTCCGACGGATCGCTCACGGTGTTCGATCCTGCAGCGTCGGTCGGCACGCAGGCGCACGCAATCGGCAATGGCGGGAAGGTTACCGGGTACTATCAGGATGGCAACGGAATGTTGCATGGTTTTGTCCGCGCCGCCAACGGAACGATCACCACATTCGATCCTCCGGGGTCCGATAGCACTGTGGCCCTGAGCATCAGCAGCAGCAACATTGCGGGAACCTTCCAGGACGCCAACGACAATTACGCTGATCGCGCCTACGTGCGAACGCCGTGAACATCGCCCGGACGACGCGGTCCAGCGTCATTCGAGAAATCCGATGTTGAAATATCGAATTCACAGGGGGATGACATGACGCGAGAACGGCTGACTATCAATGGGACGAACAAACTCCGGATGCTCAATGCCACGCTGATGCTGTGCGCGGCGCTCGGCGGCTTGAGCATATCGGCCGCACAGGCAGCGACCATCACCGTGTTCGATGCCCCGGGAGCAATCTATACCTTCGCCAACAGCATCAATGCCGGTGGGTCGGCGACCGGCATCTATATAGACGGCAATCGCGTGACGCACAGTTTCCTGCGCGATCCCTCGGGCAACATCACCTCGTTCGATCCACCGGGCTCAACTAGCACAACAGCAAGCAGCATCGATGGCGGCGGTAAGATCGCCGGCTATTTCTCGGATAACAACAACCTGACGTTTCACGGCTTTCTGCGCAAAGCGAACGGAACCTTCATATCGTTTGATGCACCGGGAGCAGTCTACACTTACGGCAACAGTATCAACGCGGCTGGTGCGATTGCCGGCTACTACTACGACAGCAACGGCAAGTCGCATGGCTTTATCAGGGCCGCGAACGGCTCATTCGCCGTGTTCGACCCCGCAGGATCGCTCGACACTGAGGTTTGGAGCATCGACAACGGCGGCGCGGTCACCGGATATTACTTCGACGGCAACGGAGTGCAGCATGGCTTTGTGCGGGATTCAGTCGGAAACATCACGTCGTTCGATCCTGCAGGATCCATCGAGACATCGCCACTCGGCATCAATGCTGCAGGCGCGATCGCCGGATACTATACCGACAGTAACAGCGCGACGCACGGTTTCATTCGTGCTTCCAATGGATCGTTCACGGTGTTCGATCCCGCGGGGTCGACCGGGACGCAAGCGCACGCGATCGGCAATGGTGGGAAGATCACGGGCTATTATTTAGACAGCAACGGAAGACCACACGGTTTTGTCCGCGCCACCAATGGATCGATCACGACCTTCGATCCGCCGGGATCGGACAGCACGTCGGCCGTGAGCATCAGCGGCGGCGACATTGCGGGAGGATTCGAGGATACCACCGACAATGATCAGATCCGCGGCTACGTGCGAACGCCGTGAAGCCGCATGGACGATGCGGCTCTGCGGGTGAAGCGCCCCGACCGTAAATCGGTCTCCGTTCCTCATTCGACCACGCCCGGCAGGCTTAACGAGTCGACGGATGTTGGAGATGCTTGGCTTCTCTCCTCAGACCGGCTCGCCGACCAACGCTTGCTGCATCCGATAGCGGATCGGCAGCGTCACGAGCTGGCTGGCGGTGATCCCCGGGAGCATCTTCGGTTCGCCCGCAAGCGCGATTGCGTCGAGCCGCGGGATGAGCTCCCTGAAGAAGGCGCGTAGTTCCATCTTGGCCACATGCTGGCCAAGGCAGAGATGGGCGCCATGGCCGAAGGCGAGATGTGCATTGGGCGTGCGGTCCACCCGAAAGGCGAACGGATTCTCAAAGACCTCCTCATCCCGGTTGCCGGAAGCGAAGGCCAGGAGAAGGCTGTCGCCAGCCTTCACCGTCTTGCCTCGCAGCTTATAGTCCTTCACCGCGGTGCGCATGAAGACGGTGACAGGTGTGACCCAGCGCAGCATCTCGTCGACGGCGCTGGCGATGAGGTCGGGATTTGCTTTCAGCCTGGCGAGCTCGCCGGGATTTTTGATCAGAGCGAGTAGCCCGCCCGCCATGGTTCCGTTCGTTGTGTCATGGCCGGCAAGACCCACGAGCAGGTAATAGGACAGCGCCTCGGCGCGGCTGATCGGTTCGCCATTGATCCGGGCGTGCGCAATTGTGCTGGCCAGATCCTCGCGCGGCGCCGCCAGTCGCGCGTCATAGACGGCGCCGAAATAGTCGAAGATCTCGTGCGCCGCGCGGATGATCATGTCCTCCCGCGTCATGCCCGGAGGTACCGGCGCCACGTCGTGTCCGTTGAAATTGCGTGTGAGGCGCAACAATTCGGGCGCTTCGCTTGAGGGCATGCCCAGCAACATCAGGATCACATTGAGCGGAAACAGCGACGAGACCTGCGTGACGAAATCGACTTCGCCGCCGGCCTGTGCGAGCGTGTCCACATACTCCCTCGCAAGCTCGCCCAGTGTCTGCTCCAGATTGCCCAGCTTCTTCGGCATGAACGAAGCCTGGCTTATGCCGCGATAGGCACGGTGCTCCGGCCCGTCCATATGCAACATGGTGCGACCGGCGGCGGTATCGCGGCCGGTGGCTTCTTTCACTTTGCGCTCCTGCTCGAGGGAGAAAAGCTCGAGCCGCGGGGCGCTCAGGAAGAGTTCTGGCTGGCGCTCTACCTCGCTGATGTCGGCATGCTTGGTAACGACCCAGAAGGGCCGGTAACCCGCGGGTGTCGCCCAATAGAGCGGATCTTCGCGACGCAGCTCGGTCAGGATCGCGTGATAGCGGTCTCGGTCGGCATAGACATGCGGATCGGTGATCGCTGTGCCGATCGGATCGGCGCCGGGGCTGTCCATCTTGCCGCGCTCTCGAACTGGTTTGAGGAATTGGTCATAGGATATGACTGAGCGAGCCCAAAAAGCATTTCGCCCAGGCGTCCACTGCGTGGTCCTTGCTGCACCGCCGTTAAATTGGGGCGACGTGAACTGCATTGCCCAAGTCGGTCTTTGCCAGGCGCAATCGCCCCTCGTGACCCGTTGCCGGATCGCATGGTTGACAAATAACCAAATTGGTTATATATAAGACCGATATGACAAGCGGTGCGCCGGGTTTCGGCTTACCGCTTGCGCTCTTTGACATTGTGAAACACACCCCAAGGCCCGGCGATGTCGGCCGTCGCGTCGATCGCGGCCGCGTGCGAGGGCAAATGAAATTCCCTCAGAAAATTCCCTCAGCTGAGGGAATAACAGGGAATTTGGGATGACGTCGTTTCCGCCCGTTTCTGTATACAGAAATCGATGTCTGTATACAGAAATTCGGTAATGTTCCGGCCACATATGGCCGGCCCGGCCATCGTTCGACGAACGCCGTTCAGTACGCCGTCGCCTGCACCACCGCCTTGAGCCGCTCGGCGAGGGAGAATTCGTCCAGCGTGAAATCGCTGTCGACCCACCACTCTTCCACCTCGGCCAGGATCTCGCCCACCAGCGGACCCTCGGGGACGCCTGCCGCCATCACATCGCGGCCCGTGAGCGGAAAATGCGGGCTGACCCACGCCTCGGCCAGCGCCAGCAGCGCGCGCCACTGCATCGTGTTGGATGGCTTTCGGTCTTCGGCCCAGCGCAGGAAGATGCGATCCCGGAACCGCGCGGCGCCCAGCCGGTAGAGCAGTTTGTGCACTTCGCGGATGGAGAGATAGGAGACGATTTTCTCGTTCGCCGCTGCCAGGTCTTCAAGCCGCGCGCGCTGCTCGTTGGAAAGCTTCAGCCGGTCGGCGATCGCACTCGCGCCGTCGCGCGGCGTCATTGCCGCCAGACGCAACAGGGGATCGGCGACGAAGAAATTCGCGGCATCGATCGCAGCCAATCGTTCGACGCGGCCGAGATCGAGCGCGCCGGGCAACAATTCGCCCAGAATGCCGGCCGCCGCCATCGCGCGCAGCATGGGGGCGGGATTTTCCGCTTCCAGCAGGCGCAGCATTTCTTTGCCGATGCGCTCGCCCGAAAGAATCGCGAGGCCTGCTTTTTCGGCCGCGGCGGCGGCGAGACCTTCTGAATCGATCTCGCCCCGGCCATACCAGGCATGAAAGCGGAACAGCCTGAGGATGCGCAGATAATCTTCGCGGATGCGCTGCACGGGATCGCCGATGAAGCGCACGCGGCCGGCAGCCAGATCGGCGAGGCCGTTGGTGAAATCGAAAATCTCGCCGTCCGGCGCCGCATAAAGCGCATTGATGGTGAAGTCGCGCCGACCCGCATCTTCCGCCCAGTCGGTGGCGAACGCGACCGTGGCGCGCCGCCCGTCGGTCGTCACGTCGCGCCGGAGCGTCGTCACTTCGAACGGTCTGCCGTTCACGACCGCGGTGATCGTGCCGTGTGCGACGCCCGTGGGGATGGCCTGGATATTCGCCGCGTGCAGACGCTGCGAAACCTCTTGCGGAACCAAAGGAGTCGCGATGTCGATATCGGCGACCGCGCGGCCGAGCAATGCGTTGCGCACCGCGCCGCCCACGAAACGCGCTTCGCCCCCGTCGCGCGTCAGCGCGTCGAACACGGCGCGCGTTTCCGGCGTTCGCATCCAGTCTTCGCGTGCCGGGTCGAGCCTTCGCGTCACGGTTTCTTTTCCACATGACCCGGCACGATCTTGCCGTTCACGACATGGGGTGGAACATACACCCCACTCGTCGTTTCGCCTTCGGTCAATCCCAGATAGATGAAGCTCGCGGCGACCAGCGCCATGCCGGCGATGAACAGCATCGACCAGGGCGTGGGCCTGGGCTCCATGTTGGGACGCGCGCGCAGGAGGAGCAGATAGAGGCCGTACAGCGCGAACGGAATCGCGAAGAGGAGGACGCGCAAAGCGAGCGTGCGGATCATGGGCTGCCCAGCGTCTCAATCAGATTGACGAGGATCGCAGCGGTCGCGCCCCAAATGTAATGGCCGTCATAGGTGAACGCGTAGAATTCCCGCCGCCGGCCCTGCCACTCCGCCGAGCGGCGTTCGCGATTGGCCGGATCGAGCAGGAAAGCCAGCGGCACTTCGAAGATCTCCGCCACTTCTGCCGGATTGGGCATGAGCGAAAAGCCTGCGCGCAACAGCCCGATCACCGGCAGGATCGCGAAACCTGTGCCGGTCTCGTAGGGATCGAGGAAGCCTGCGACGGACACGAAGTCCGGTGTGATGCCTGTTTCTTCGTGGGTCTCGCGCAGAGCGGTTGCGACAAGCGACGCATCGGCGGCTTCGGCGCGACCGCCGGGGAAACTCACCTGCCCCGCATGCTGCGCGAGATGCGGCGTGCGCTGCGTGAAGAGCACGGTGGGCTCGCGTTTCTGCACAATGGGCAGCAACACCGCGGCGGGTTTGAGATCGACCGCCAGGCCGGTCCGCTGGCCGGGGTTCAAATCATAGTCGCCACGTTTGGGTATCAGCGGCAGAACCGGCGATACGGTCAGCAGACGCGGCCGCAACGCGTCGAGCCCCATCTCCGCGATGTTGCGCGCCACGGAGGCAGACGGAGATTCGATTGGCGCATTCATGCGCCGCGTCCGATGGGAAACAGACAGCCGCTGCTCCAAACGCCCAGCAGATCGGGCTCTGCGGCAGCGACGGGAACCGCGAGCTCGGCCAATTCATAAAACACATTCCGCGAGATGCGCGCTTCAAGCCCGCGGCGCACATGCACATAGGGCGCGGGTTCGCCAGTCTGGGAATTCGTCTCGACGCGGATGGGGTTTTCGGGACCGGCCGCCGTTTCATCGCCGACATTGGTGATGAAGGTGAGAACCTGCTCCCTGCCCTCGCCCGCGCAGTGCAGCAGCACGGCGGTAAACGGCGCATCGTCGACGCGGATGCGCATTTTTTCCGCCGGCGTGACCAGATGGAAACCGTCGGGATCCTTGCGCAGGATGGTCGAAAACAGGCGGACAATTTCCTTTCGTCCGATGGGGCTTCCATGGTGGAACCAGGTGCCGTCGCGCGCGATGCGGATATCGATGTCGCCGCAATGGGCGGGATGCCATTTCTCGACCGGCGGCAGCCGGCGGCCAAGGGCTGCCTCATGCTGCAGGCTCGCGAGACCCGAAAAAGGGATGTCCTGTCCGGTCATGCCGCGCCGCGAATCCGCTTTGCGAACCTGTCACGCTTTTCACGACGATGTGCGGCCCCAGGCGGCCGGTCCGGGGCTGGCGCAGTTGCGCGCGCGAGGCCGGAATGCAACATAAACGCCCTCTTGATAAACGCCTCCTCGCGGTGCCGAAGGATTCGAACATAAGCGCCGGCTCACCGCCCGGCAACCTGGTTCGCCGGGGCTTTATCCGTCAGCGCAACATGACCCGGACCGCAGAGACATGAACGAGACAGACACGATCGCCGAGACGAATCCCGCGGACGGTTCCGCGGTCGCCAGAGCCGAAACCTGCGCGGCATTGTTCGGGAAAGTTCGCGCCGCCGTGGGCCGCGTCATTTTCGGACAAAGCGAAGTCATCGACCAGACACTGGTGACGCTGCTCGCGGGCGGACACGGCCTGCTCATCGGCGTGCCGGGGCTCGCCAAGACGCGGCTCGTGGAAACGCTGGGCGTCGTGCTCGGCCTCGACTGGAAACGCATCCAGTTCACGCCCGATCTCATGCCGGCCGACATCATCGGCTCGGAAATTCTCGATGAAAGCACAGGCGGCAACCGCTCTTTCCGTTTCGTCAAAGGGCCGGTGTTCACGCAATTGCTGATGGCCGACGAGATCAATCGCGCCAGCCCGCGCACGCAATCCGCGTTGCTCCAGGCGATGCAGGAACGCCATGTAACGGTGGCGGGCGAGCGGTACGATCTGCCCGGTCCGTTTCATGTGCTGGCGACGCAGAATCCGCTGGAACAGGAAGGCACCTATCCGCTGCCCGAGGCGCAGCTCGACCGCTTTTTGTTGCAGATCGATGTGGGCTATCCCGACGCGGAAGCCGAGCGGCAGATGCTGATCGCCACGACCTTCGGCGAAGAAGCGCCGGCCGAGCGCGTCTGCGGCCCCGACGCCCTGATCGAGGCGCAACACATCGTGCGCCGCCTGCCGGTGGGCGAGAAAGTGGTCGATGCGATCCTGCGCCTGGTGCGTGCCGCGCGTCCCGAGGGCGACGGCGTGCGCGAATTGCGTAGCGCGATTTCCTGGGGACCGGGGCCGCGCGCCAGCCAGGCATTCATGCTGGCGGTGCGCGCGAAGGCCTTATTGGAAGGCCGTTTCGCGCCCTCGACCGACGATGTGCTGGCACTGGCGCAGCCCGTGCTCCGCCATCGCATGGCGCTCAATTTCTCCGCCCGCGCCGAAGGCACGACAATCGCCGATATCGTCGCGCGGCTGTGCCGGAGCCATCTTTGACGGATAGGGACGCCGGACGCGCAGATGCTCCGCTGCGCGCAACAGCTCTTCCGCTGCGCGGGCAGGCCGAAACGCTCGCCGCCGCTCTCCCGCCGCTGCTCGTCGCCGCGGATCGCCTGGCATCGGCGGTGAGCCTCGGCGTGCATGGTCGGCGCAAGGCCGGGATGGGCGAAACCTTCTGGCAGTTCCGCCGCTACCGGCAGGAAGATCCGACCTCCGCCATCGACTGGCGCCAGTCCGCGAAATCGCAGCATCTGTTCGTGCGCGAGCGCGAATGGGAAGCGGCCGAAGCGGTATGGTTCTGGCGCGACGGTTCGTCCTCCATGCGGTTTTCTTCCGACAAACAGGTTTCGTCCAAGCTCGAACGCGCGAGCCTGCTGGCACTCGCGCTGGCCGCGTTGCTGGTGCGCGGCGGCGAACGCATCGCACTCGTGGGAGACGGACATCGCCCGGCCAGCGGACGCGTGGCGCTCAATCGCCTGGCGCGCGAATGGACGGAGCGGCCGCCTGCCGATGCCGCATTGCCGCCGGATGCGCCCGTGAACAAGCATGCGCAACTCGTCTGGCTCAGCGATTTCCTGTCGCCGCAAGACGAGATCGAAGCCGTGCTGCGTCGTTACGCGCGCGCCGGCCTCGTGGGCCATCTCGTGCATGTCATCGATCCGGCCGAGGAAGATTTTCCGTATGCCGGACGCACGCGGTTCGAATCGGTCACGGGCCATGCGGGCGAAATCTTCGGGCGCGCGGAAGCCGTGCGCGACGAATATCGCCGGCGCTTCCACGCGCATGGCGAAGCCGTCTTGCAGATGGCGCGCCGGCTCGGCTGGAGCTATCTCGCGCATCGCACCGACCGGCGTCCGGAGATCGCACTCGTCGCGCTCTATGCCGATCTGGGCGGCCCGCATGCGCGACAGGTGAGCATGTAGGCGATGAATTTTTTTTCCGCTCTCTCGTTCGGCGCGCCGTGGATATTGGCGGCGCTGGTCGTATTGCCGGCGATCTGGTGGCTCCTGCGCGTGACGCCGCCCGCGCCGCGGCGCGTGCCGTTTCCGCCGTTGCGTCTGCTTATGGGGCTCGACGCACCGCAGGAGACTCCCGCGCGCACGCCGCTCTGGCTGCTGGCGCTCAGGCTGTTCGCCGCGGCGCTGATCATCTGCGCGCTGGCGCAGCCCTTCTTCGGCCAGCCGCCGGCGCTGGCGGGACGAGGGCCGCTCGTTCTCGTCATCGACAATGGCTGGACGGCGGCGCATGGCTGGAGTGCAAGGCGGGCGGCCATTTCGGATGCGCTGGCGCAAGCCGCGCGCACAGATCGCGGCGTCGTGATCGTGCCGACGGCCACCGCGACAGCGCCGACGGTAACGCTGCTCGATGCGGGCAAGGCGGCGCGCGTCGCCGACGAACTGGAACCTGAATCCTGGCTGCCGCAACGCACGCGCGCCACAGACGCGCTTCGCAAAGCGAAATTCGACGCCGCGCCCGACATCGTCTGGCTCAGCGACGGACTCGATTATGGCGATGCACGCGCGACCGCCGCGGCACTCGGCAAAATCGGCCGCTTGCGCATTTTCGCAGACGCGGCGGGCAACGGGCCGCTCGCGCTCAAACCCCTGCGCAACGAAACCGACGGCTTCGACGTGCCCATCATCCGCACGAGCAATGGCGGTGCGCGCGAAGGCGAGATCGCGGCGCAGGGTGCCCAGGGCGAATATCTGGCGGGCGCGCATTTCCGCTTCGCGCCGGAGGCAAGTGAAACGCACGCGAAGATTCCGCTGCCGCTCGAAATCCGCAACGAAACGAAACGCGTCATCATCGAGAACGAAGATTCGGCGGGCGCGGTGCGGCTGCTCGATGCGGGCGCGCAGCGCCGCGCCATCGGCCTCGTCTCGGCGAGCAATTCGGAAAACGAACAGCCGCTGCTGTCCGATCTCTATTATCTCGAACGCGCGCTCGCGCCCTATGCCGACATCTACAAGGGCACGATCGAGGATGCGCTTTCGCACAATCCCTCCGTGCTCGTGTTGTCGGACGTGGGCAATGTGTCGGGCGCCGATCATGAGCGCGTCGCGCATTTCGTCGCCGAGGGCGGCGTGCTGCTGCGTTTCGCCGGCGGCCGCATGACGTTGAATGTCGACGATCTGGTGCCCGTGAAGCTGCGCGTCGGCGGCCGCTATCTGGGTGGCGCGCTGGCCTGGGCGGAGCCGCAACATCTGGCGGCGTTTCCCGACATCAGTCCGTTTCGCGGGCTTGCCGTGCCGCCCGAAGTGACGGTGTCGCGCCAGGTGCTGGCGGAACCGTCGATCGAACTGGGCGAGCGGACCTGGGCGCGGCTGGCCGACGGCACGCCGCTGGTCACCGCCGTGCAGCGCGACAAGGGCTGGATCGTGCTGTTCCATGTCACCGCGAGTCCGGCGTGGTCGTCGCTGCCATTGTCGGGACTTTATGTCGGCATGCTTCGCCGCATTCTCGATCTCGCCGGCGGTGCGCGTCCGATCGAACTGGGCACCGACGCGGCCACGATCTTTCCACCCTATGAGACGCTGGATGGGTTCGGCCGCGCGCAAAAGCCCCGCGCCGAAGCGTTGCCCATCCATGGCGCGGACCTCGCGAAGCTCACCCCCTCGCCCGCGCATCCGCCGGGTCTTTATGGCAATGAAGGTGCGCAGATCGCGCTCAACGCCGTCGACGACCGGACGCGGCTGGTGCCCTTCGGCGATCTTGGCGTGACTGTCTCCGCCTATGCGGGTACGGCGGCGCTGGCCCTGGAAGCGCCGCTGCTGGCGCTCGCGTTCCTGATCCTGTTCGCAGACGCCGCCACTTCATTGTGGCTGCGCGGCTATACGGTTTCGCTGCGCCGTCTGACCGGCGCAGGCGCGGCTGTCGTCATCGCGGGTCTCGTGGCATGCCAGTCGCCTCCTGCGCGCGCCGACGATTCCTTCGACATGAAAGCGGCACTCGACACGCGCCTTGCCTATGTCGTCACCGGCGTGCCCGACGTCGATGCGATGAGCAAGGCGGGACTCTATGGCCTCGGCCTCGCGCTCAAGGCGCGCACCTCCTATGAACCGGAAGATCCGGTGGGCGTTGATGTGGCGCGCGACGATCTGAGCTTCTTTCCGCTGCTCTACTGGCCGATGGATCCGCGCGAGCACGACCTGCCGCCGCAGGCGCTGAGCAAGATCGCCGACTACATGCGCAATGGCGGCACGATCCTGTTCGACACGCGCGATCTCACGCTGGGCGCTTCGCGCGGCGCCGATTCACCCGGCGAACAGACGCTGCGGCGGCTGGTGGCCAAGCTCGATCTGCCGCCGCTGGAACCCATGCCGTCCGATCATGTGCTGACCAAATCGTTTTACCTGCTGCAGGAATTTCCGGGGCGCTGGGACGGCGGCAAGATCTGGGTGGAATCGCTGCCGCCGCCCGATCCCGATGCGGGCCCCGAGCCCGCGCGCGGCGGCGATGGCGTCTCGCCCGTCATCGTCGGCGGCAATGATTGGGCCGCGGCCTGGGCGGTCGATGCTGAGGGACGGCCGCTGGCCGACATAACGCCGGGCGGCGATCGGCAACGCGAATTGGCCATCCGCTTCGGCGTCAATGTCGTGATGTATGCGCTGACCGGCAACTACAAAACCGATCAGGTGCATGCGCCGGCTTTGATCGAACGGCTGGGGCATTAGAGTGGTTTTGGGATGAACGGGATCTCGGAATTGCTGCTGCGGAAATGCCTTCACCTCCCCTTGGCGGGGAGGTCGATCCGCCGAAGCAAAGCAAAGCGGAGCGACGGCGGATCGGGTGGGGGGAGCAGCGTCGACAATTCCATTACCCTACCCCCCACCCGGCTCGACATCGCGTCTCGCAACCGCGACGCTCGTCTCGCCGACCTCCCCGCGCGGGGGGAGGTGAAAAATGCTTACCTCATTCAGCCCGCCTCTGCCCGCCCATGACATATCTGATCGATTTCGCGCCGCGCATTCCGTTGCCGCTGCTATGGTCGCTGACGGCGGTGGCGGCTGCGCTCGCAGGCTTCGCCTTTTTCGCGCGCGCGCGCGGCGCGTGGGCGCGGGCGCTTTCCTTTGCCGTCATTCTCGTAGCACTCGCCAATCCCCTCATCATTCGCGAGACGCGGGAAAAACTCTCCGACATCGCCGTCCTCGTCGTCGATCATTCCGGCAGCATGGATATCAACGGGCGCCGCGCCGAGGCCGACGCCGCGGCGGCGCAGATCGGCAAACAGCTCGCCGCCGACAAGACGCTGGAGCTGCGCAAGGTGGAAGTCACTTCGCGGGTCAGCGACGATTCCGGCACGCAATTGTTTGCCGCGCTCAACTCTGCTCTCGCCGACGTGCCGCGCGATCGCATCGCCGGCGCCATCGCGCTCACCGACGGCGAAGCGCACGATGCGCCCGCGGGCAGATCGCCGCTGCAGGCGCCGTTTCACGCCCTCATCGTGGGACAGCATGGCGAACGCGACCGCAAGCTGACGGTGGTGAGCGCCACGCGCTACGCCATCGTCGGCCAGTCCGCACTTATCGTCATCCGCGTCGACGATTTCGGCACGGATGCGCAGGGCTTCGCCAATGTGAGCGTGCGCGTGGGTGGCGTGGATGCAGGCACCAGACTTGTGCAGATCGGCAGCGACACGCCGGTCAGGATTCCGATTCCGCATGGCGGCGAAAATGTCGTCGAACTGGAAGCGCGGCCCGGGCCGGCGGAGCTCACGCTGGAAAACAACCGCGCCGTGGTCACCGTCTATGGCGTGCGCGATCGCCTGCGCGTGCTGCTCATCTCCGGCGAGCCGCATGCGGGCGAGCGCGTCTGGCGTTCGCTGCTGAAAGCCGATCCGTCCGTCGATCTCGTGCACTTCACCATTCTGCGCCCGCCCGACAAGCAGGATCAGACACCCATCGACGAACTCTCGCTCATCGCCTTTCCCACGCGCGAATTGTTCGTGGAGAAGCTCGACCAGTTCGATCTCGTGATCTTCGACCGCTATCGCGAGCGCGGGATTCTGCCGCTCGCCTATTTCGAAAACATCGCGCGCTATGTGGATGATGGTGGCGCGCTGCTCGTGTCGTCCGGGCCGGAATTCGCGCAGCCGATGAGCATTTTCCGCACGCCGCTCGCGTCTGTGTTGCCGGCGCAGCCGACGGGAGACGTCATCGCGCAGGCCTTCAAACCGCTCGTCACGCCCGACGGCTTGGCGCATCCGGTGACGCGCGATCTGCCCGGCGCGAATACGGCAAGTACGCCGCCCCGATGGGGCCGCTGGTTCCGCCTCATCGGCGCGAACAAGGTGTCCGGCAAGACGCTGATGTCGGGGCCGAACGATCGCCCGTTGCTTGTGCTCGACCGCGCCGGCAAGGGCCGCGTCGCCGAGCTGTTATCCGACCAGGGCTGGCTGTGGGCGCGCGGCTTCGAAGGCGGCGGCCCGCAGGCGGAATTGCTGCGCCGTCTGGCCCATTGGCTGATGAAGGAACCCGAGCTGGAAGACGAGCGGCTTTCGGCCGCGATCGCCAGCGGCCAGATCGTCATCGAGCGGCAGACCATGGCCGCGACAGCGCAACCGATCACGCTCACCTATCCGTCGGGCAGGACCGCAACGCCCGCGCTCAACAAGATCGAGCCCGGACTGTGGCGCGCGACGGCGAAGGCCGACGAGCTGGGGCTCTATCGCATCACGGACGGCACGCTCAATGCCGTCACCGCGGCAGGCCCGCTCAATCCGAAAGAGACGGCCGACATGCGCGCGACCGATTCGATCCTGGCGCCGGTGGCGCGCGCGTCGGGCGGCTCGGTGCGCTGGCTGGCCGATGGCGGCCTGCCCAAGATCCGCCGCACGCCGCCCAACAACCTCGCCTCCGGCGACGACTGGATCGGCCTGCGCGCCAACGGCGCCTATCGCGTGACGTCTGTCGAACAGAATGCATTGCTGCCGCCGTGGATGGCGCTGCTGCTGTTGCTCGGAACGCTGTTGCTGGCGTGGCGGGTGGAGGGGCGCTGAGATATCCCCGAGTGCGTTCACGATACGTCAGGTTGCATGCCGCCCGAAAGAAGCGCACGGTCGAACCTACGTGCTGACGAGAGCGGGCACGGCTTGGTCCGCTTGTCGCCCATCCCCTGAAAATTGAGCCTTTGCCAATCGCTCGCCTGAGCGGGCCGCCGATTGCGCGGCTGAAACAACAACAAGGCGTCACGCGCCATTCGAGGAACTGCCACAATGCAAGAACGGATCGTTGTCCCCCAATCGCCGAAACATTCCCTGCGCGCAGCACTGCTCGCCTCCTGTGTGGCGCTCGCCGCGTTCGGATTTGCGTCCGGTGTGCAGGCAAAACCCGTATTCACGACAATCGATCCGCCGAACTCCGCAGTCACCACCATTGTCGGCATCACCGACAAGGGCGTGATCGCGGGATATTATGTCGACGACGTGGGCTATCAGGGCTTCATACGCGCCGCCGACGGCACGATCACGACATTCGATCCGTCAGGCGCGGGCGGTACCACGGTCTCCGGCCTGAGTTCCAAGGGAGCAGTCGCCGGAACATATGTGACGAACTCGACTCCGCAGGCCGGCTTTGTACGGTCGCCCACCGGAAAGATCACCACCTACGCATTCCCGAACTCGCCCGCGACCGACGCCACCGGCGTCAACGCCTCGAATGTGGTGATCGGAACCTATGTCGGCGGCGATTATCACAGTCATGGCTATGTGTCCGTGCATGGCTCTTATGCGTCGTTCGATCCGCCCGGCTCCGAAGGGACCGGTCCAACCTGCATCAACGATGCGGGCGTGATCGCCGGCACCTGGGCGGACGCCAATCAGGTGACCCACGGTTTTGTCATGGCCGCCGATGGAACGATCACGGAGTGGGATCCGCCCGGATCGGTGTTGACCTATGTCCTCGGCATCAACGCGACAGGTTGGATCACCGGATATTATGCCGACAATGGGCAGTCGCCGGCTTACATCCGCGCGCCGGATGGAACCTTCACGACCTTCGTCGTTCAGGGCACGAACGGCACGTCCTCGGTCGGCATCAATTCGAAGGGCGATGTCACGGGCGGGTATGTTGGCGGCAGCAACAGCCACAGCTATGTGCGGACGGCCAATGGAAAAATCGATTCGACCAAAATCGATTACCCGGGCGCGGCCAACACCACGCCGAGCGGCATCAACAGCAAGGACGCGGTCGTGGGGACTTACAACGGCAACGGCATCGACGACTACACCCACGGCTTTCTGCGAACCAAGTGAGCGCGTCGCGCCGGGATCGAGAATGGCGATCCGGCCGAAGCCATAAAGGTCGAACCGAACAGTTGGCTATTCGATTGGCGGCCGGATAGACAAGGTCGCCATGAAAGCGGCCGTCGTCACACGCTACGGATCACCGGACGTTCTGAGGATATGCGACGTTGCGAAACCGACGCCGGCCGCAGACGAAGTCCTGATCCGGGTCCATGCGGCAACGGTCAACCGAACGGATTGCGGCGAGCTCGGACCTCGCCCCTTCTTCGCGCGGCTATTCTTCGGGCTGCTGCGGCCGAACCGTTCGATCTTCGGTCTGGATGTCGCCGGAGAAGTCGAGGCGGTCGGCGCCGCCATTCATTCGTTCAAACCGGGCGACCGCGTGTTCGGCCTGTGTCCGTCCAGGAAGAACGGCGCCCACGCGGAATATGTTTGCGTCCCCGAGAGGGCGATCGCGGCGATCCCGGCCGGCGTGCCGTTCGATGAGGCCGTGGTCTGCGAAGGCGCCTTCTACGCCAACATGGTCTTGCAGAAGATCGGACTGAAGCCGGGACGCAAAATTCTGATCTACGGCGCCTCGGGCGCCATCGGCACGGCGCTGGTGCAGCTCGCGAAGTTCCATGGCGCCGACGTGACGGCGGTGGTCGCGACGCAACATCTCGAGCTCGTCAAAACGCTCGGTGCGGACCGGGCCATCGACTACACCGCCGTGGATTTTTCCCGTATCGGCGAGACCTTCGATTTCGTCGTCGATGCGGTCGGCAAGACGACGTTCTTTCGTTGTCGCAGATTGCTCAATCCGGGCGGCGTGTTCGCTGCGACGGACATGGGACCCTGGGGGCAGACGCTGGCGCTCGCGCTGGGGGCAGCGGCCATACGCAGCAACCGCATCGTCATTCCCGTGCCCGGGCGCATCGACGGCTTTGTCGCTTTCCTGAAAGGTCTCATGGAGGCAGGCCAGTTTCGTGCGGTCGTCGACCGGAAATATCCCCTCGCGGCAATTGCGGATGCCTACCGCTACGTCGAGTCGGGGCAAAAAACGGGTATCGTCGTGGTCGATGTCATGCCAACAGCGTGAATAAGCGCAAAGGAGTTTCGCGCTTGCCGCGTGCGCAGCCGACGGGATCAACCCCGACCGCCAATCTATTTTCCTAGCGCGAAAACGATGCCCGAAGGGTATTTGTCGCTACCTGCCCCGGTACCATAAAGATAACCGTTTCTCTCCATGACGCCGGCGTAGATGGCGGAGGCAATGCAACGCAGTTTTTCGCTGCCATCCGGCGAAAGTCGGTAAACGGAGCCGAGATCTGTCTTGCACGCATAGGTGCGCGTTAGCGTGCCATAGATATCGCCGGCCTTATCCACGATCACGCCGGTCATGGGGTTCGCACCGTCGGTCTCAAGCCAGAAGCTGTGCAGCACCGTCTCCGTGCCATCGGGCGCAAGCTTGAAGACTGTGCCGAGACCCGCATCGTCGAGCGCGCCTCCCCAAGAGGTCGTGCCGTAAAGGTTGCCCGCTTGGTCCATCGTCACGCCGGCATATGGTTCGTATCCGTCCTGGCAGTCCGGCTGCACCGAGCAGAAATTGTAAAGGACGGTCTCGGTGCCATCGGGCGCGAGTTTGAAGACGGTTCCGCCCCCGGGGTTGCCGCCCCCTACCGTCGTTCCGTACAAATTGCCTTCCTTGTCGGCGATGAGGGTCGACTGGGGCGCCTGTCCGTCTGTGCAATTGGCTTGCGCGCAGAAGGCGTAAATCACCGTTTCGGCGCCGTCCGGCGCGATCCTGAAAACGGTCCCACCGTTGTGTGCGCCGCCGCCAGCCGTCGTGCCGTAAAGATTGCCGCGCTGGTCACGCAGGAGACCTGCTTCCGGGAATGCGCCATCGCTGCCGTCCGAAAAAGCGTGGAGTGTGGTCAACGTTCCGTCCGCTGCGAGGCGGAACACCGTACCACAACCGCAATTGCTGCCGCCCCCAGTTACCCCATAGAGATTGCCGTCCCGGTCCCGGACCAGGCCGCTGAAAGGCCGATAGCCGTCGCTTCCACCTTGGAAGGCATAGAGCACAGTCTCGGTGCCATCGGGTGCCAGCCTGAAGACCGTGCCGCAGCCCTGGCCGCCGCAGCCGCTGCCTCCACCCTCCAGCGTGGTCCCGTACAGATTTCCCCGGTTGTCGGAGATCACTCCCGAAACAGATTCGGCGCCGTCACTTCCGCCCTTGAAAGGATAGAGAATATTGACCTTGCCGGCATATGCAGTGCCGAACATCGCCAGCACCAGTCCGCTGCCGAGCGTGGCTTTTCGAAAAATGTCGAAGGATCGCAGCATGGGTGTCTCTCGGGAGAATCGCAGCGGCTGCATCTTAAGCTGGAATTCTTAACGGTCTCCGCAACCGCTCGGTGCGGAATTGCGTTTCACCTCCCCTCGGCGGAGAGGTCGACCGAAGAACGGCAGCAGTCCTTGGAATTTCGCGATTGCGGATTGCGGTCAGTGCTGCTGACAAAGGATGGGCCCGGCCTCTGATTATTTTTTTAACGCGAAGACTACGCCTTCGCCATATTTGCCGCCGCCACTGGCGGTGCTGTAAAGATAGCCGTTACTTTCGATGGCGCCCGCGTAGAGACCAGCGACAATGCAATATAGTTTTTCGCTGCCGTCTGGCGATAACCGGTAAACCAAACTGTTTGTCTTCTTGCACGCATAGGGCGTCGCAGGCAGGGTGCCATAAATATCGTCGGCCTTGTCGACGACTACGCCGGACATAGGGTTGAATCCGTCGGTTTGCAGCGAAAAGCTATGCAGCACCGTTTCCGCGCTATCGGGCGCGAGCTTGAAGACCGTGCCGATACCTTCGAATGCGCCTCCCTCCGAGGTCGTGCCGTAAAGATCGCCGGCTTTGTCCATCGTCACGCCGGCGAATGGTGCGTCTCCGTCCTGACAGTCCGGCTGCACCTGGCAGAAGCTGTAGAGGACGGTCTCGGTTCCATCAGGCGCGAGCCGGAAGACGGTTCCACCCCCGGGATTGCCGCCGTTTACAGTCGTTCCGTACAAATTGCCGGCTTTGTCGGCGATGAGGACCGACTGGGGGTTCTCTCCGTCTGCGCAATTGGATTGCTCGCAGAAGGCATAGACCACCGATTCGGTGCCGTCCGGCGCAATCCTGAAAACGGTCCCGCCGTTGTGCGCGCCGCCGCCGCCCGTCGTGCCGTAAAGATTGCCACGATTGTCAAGCAGGAGGCCCGCTTCCGGATGCGCGCCATCGCTGCCGCCCTTAAAGACGTGGAGCATGGTCATCGTTCCGTCCGGCGCAAGGCGGAACACCGCTCCGCAGCCGCTTCTGCAATTATGACCGTTGCCGCTCCCAGATATGCCATAGAGATTGCCGTCCCGGTCCCGGACCAGGCCGCTGAAAGGCGAATAGCCGTCGCTTCCGCCCTGAAAGGCATAGAGCACGGTCTCGGTGCCGTCCGGCGCCAGCCTGAAGACCGTGCCGCAGCCTTTGCCGCCGCAGCCGCTTCCGCCACCTTCCAGCGTGGTCCCATACAGATTTCCCTGGCTGTCGGAGATCGCTCCCGAAACAGATACAGCGCCATCATTGCCGCCCCTGAAGGCATAGAGGATATTGCCCGGGCCGGCATGCGCGGCGCCAAACGAGGCAACTATCGCTAGAGCAAGTCCGCTTCCGAGCGTGGCTTTGCGAATGATGTCGAAGGCTCGCGGCATGGGGCATCTCTGGAACATCGCAGCGGCTTAATCCTAGCCGCGAATTCTTAATGGCTTCCGTTTGCCGCTCGACTGAGAGGCCTGCCCACGTCGGGCTCTGATACGCCGTTCTTTACGCAGGCAATATGTCGTCAACCCTCCCCCTGAGGGAGGGTCGAGATTTGCGAGGCACGAAGCAAATTTCGGGGAGGGGTGATGTCGGCGCGACTACCCCTCCCCGAAAAATTCTTCGCTGCGCTCCGCCCGAATTTTTCGACCCGCCCTCAAGGGGCGGGTGGAATTTCGCGGTACCTGCCACGACAATGTGGAGGTGTCGGCAAACAAAATAACCTCCCGAATTTCACGGTTGACAATGAACCAAATTGGTTATAATGTCAACCGTTATTTGATCCCGGTTCGCCGGGAGGCTCTTTGACATTGTGAATCACACCCCAGGCGCGGCGAGCTTTCGCCGCGGCGTTACCGCATGCCTTCCGGAATGCGGGCCACCGGACCGCGCGAAAACGCGCAAATTCCCTGTTCCGATTATTCCCTGCTAATTTCCCTGCTAGCAGGGAATTCGTTGCCCGAAAGTTCCGCCGCGAAATTCCCTGTTCCGAAAGCGACCGGAAAGACCCTGCTCAGTTCCCGATGGCGTAGAGCACGCCGTCATTGATCGCATAGACCGTCCCGTCCGGCCCGATCAAAGTGGGCGTATAGGCTTCCGATGTGGGCGGATTGAGGTTGAGCTTCTCGCTCAATTTGTTGGTCGCGAGATCCCAGCGATAGGAATAGCCGTCCTCCGCATTGGCGATCACCGATTTGTTCGCAACGTCGACGACCGCCGAATTGATGCACCATTCGTAAGTGGCGCTCTTGCGTTGACCGGGCACATTCGCGGGGCTCAGGATAGTGAGTACCTCTTTCATCACCTGCGCCTTGCTGTATTGATCCTGCTGGCTCGCATCGGGATCGAGAATGGCGATCCGGTTGCGGCCGTCGCCCAGACCGCAGCCCAGATAATTGTTGTATTTGGTC
>Ga0302324_100000981_pt1 | contig 70957 bp, 49 predicted proteins | sample Palsa_T0_1_FD_201949 | JGI IMG/M metagenome (GOLD analysis project Ga0302324, IMG submission 201949) | Peat permafrost microbial communities from Stordalen Mire near Abisko, Sweden - Palsa_T0_1 | ecosystem: Environmental > Terrestrial > Soil > Palsa > Peat permafrost | place: Sweden: Abisko...
ACGACCGCCGCTCAACGATCGGTCTGGCCGGGCACGGAACTGAGGATGTCATTGGGGCAGCAATGTCTGCAGAGGCAACATGGGGCGAAGGTATTGGTGGATGGCTTAGAGCCTGTCTAATAACTCTCGTGTAAAGTTGAACGCGGATAAGAAAGCATCCCTCAGGGGCTATTGATCCCTGCAAAAGAAATGTCCACCCGCCGTCCCTACGGGACTCCTGTGTGCATTCGCGGGAATCGCCTTCCCCACGATAAAGCGCGGGCTAACAAACAAAGCGCCTACGGCGCGGCTGTCAGGACATTACTTATGCAGTTCTCAATAAAGCCCGGCTGATTTTCGGCTCCATTCGGCACGGCGACCCCGACCCAGAGGGTTCCCCGGTACCCCGGCCGAGCCCTTTCAAAACAGTATCGAGGAAAACAGTTTTTAGACTGGTTCTTAGTGCCGGCTTGCGTGGCCACGGTCTCAACGAAGACGGAGTGACGGGTTTCAGCGAGCGCTTGAAGCCTGCCTGGCTTGGAGCAAAGCGGACGTAGACGGGCGCACGAGGCGGAGGCGTGTGGCAATGCTAACTAATTCTGCGAGGGATTCGGCTTTCATCTTTCGCATCATGCTGCCGCGATGTGCTTTTACTGTAATCTCGCTGATTCCCAGTTCGCTGCCAACCTGTTTATTGGGCAAGCCGGCAACCACCAAGGCCATCACTTCGCGTTCGCGAGCGGTGAGGCACGAGTACCGGGCTTTCAAAGCCCGGATCTCTGTGGAGCGGTCAAGCAATGCCCTGCTGCGTACCAAGGCATTGCGAATGGCATTGAGCAGGATTTCGTCACTGAAGGGTTTGGTCAGGAACTCTTGAGCTCCCGCCTTCATCGCCTGCACGGTTATAGGAATATCTCCGTGGCCGGTGATGAAGATAATCGGCATCTCATGCTGTTCCACCGCAACACGTTTCTGCAGATCGAGGCCGTTAATTCCGGGAAGAGAAATGTCCAGCACCAGGCAACTTGGAACCGTTACGGGTGGGCGGCTGAGGAACTCCTGCGCGCAATCGAACGTCTCCACTTCCAGCCCCTCATGGCGAAGCAAGAGTTCGAGCGATTCGCGAACAGAGATGTCGTCATCGACGACGAAAACAATTGACGGGCTCTCTGTCATGGGCCAGGCCCTCACCTCGAAATGATTTGCACTCGCATGGGCCATTCTATACCTGCGACATCATTCCACGGGCAACGATCATTTCATCTGAAGCGCGGAATTCAGCGCCTCGAGGATTGCGGCATCGCTGAACGGCTTGATCAAACACGTGATCGCGCCTTGCTCGATGAGCCGCGACCGCAGCATTTCGTCTCGATGTCCGGTGATGAAAATAATGGGGATCTTGATCTTGCGACGATTCAATTCTTTTTGCAGTTCGGGGCCGCCCATCCCGGGCATGGCAACGTCGAGGATCATGCATTTGCTTCGCGCGATTCCATCCTTGGCAAGGAACTCCTCAGCAGAAGAGAAGGTCTGAGACGCCAAGCCGAACATCTTGAGGAGATCCGGCAGCGATTCACGGACCGATTCATCATCATCGACGATTGACACAAGAGCAGGTAGATCCATCATGGTTATCTCAGTCCGCACCTAGAAACAGCTTTGCCCAACATTCAGAACCGTGCATTCGATGCAGCGCTGCTTGAGGAAGTCGATGCGCTTCATCCGAGAGTGCGGCTCACACCACTCCCGGCTGGACATCAACAACGCGGCTGAGTTTGTCCCGATCAAACCCCTTCTTAGGTGACCCTACTACAGCATCATCCGCTGTGTGGGCGACGATGTCTATTGTACTTAGGTATAGGTTTCCGGCCGCAACCAGACTCCCGCAAGTCATTGTTCCTACGCGGGTTGGGTACTTTAAGGCGTATTAGGAGAAGATGTAGCCGTCTTCAATGGCGTGCAAGGTTGTCGCTCCTTGGGGTCGCGCCGACTTGAGGGTGCTGCTTTCGGACTACAGTATTTCCTAATCCGCTGAAGTACCCAGGCAGATCGAAACGCACTCTGTCGCGATTCATCGTGCTTACTGAGGGTGAGACGCGTGCTCGCAAGGAATTGAGAAAGCAAAGGTGGCTCCTGGCCCGTCGTTCGCCGTCGCCCACAGCCGCCCGCGATTGGCTTCAATAATCGAACGGCTAACAGAGAGTCCGACCCCCATGCCATCTGATTTTGTCGTGTAGAACGATTCGAACATTCTGTCGGCAACTTCAGGTGTAAATCCTATGCCGGAATCTTGAACTGAAAGACGCACGTGCTCGCCTTCGAGATCCGTTCTAAGCACCAACTGTCGTGGTCGATCTTCAATGCTGCTCATTGCGTCGGACGCGTTGCGGAGGAGATTCAGGATGACCTGCTGAAGTTGAACGCGGTCACCGTTAACACTCGGGAGCTGATCGCTGAATTCTAGTTTCAGAAGCACATTGTTTCTCTCAAGTTCGCCGGAGAGCAGCGTGACGACTTCGCGAGCCGCTTCATTGAGGTCAATTGGCTCGACCTCAATTTGCTTCTTGGTGAAAAGCGTTCGCAGTCGAGTGATCACTTCTGAAGCGCGGTTGCCATCGCGAATCGTCCGTTGTGCGGTTTCCAGCGCACCATCGATACTCGGAGGATCGCTCTTCAACATGCGAAGACAAGTGCTCGCATTCGTGAGGATGCCCGACAGCGGCTGGCTCACCTCATGTGCGATCGAAGCGGTCAGCTGGCCGAGGGTCATGACTCGCATCATTCTTGCAAGTTCCGCCTGAATGTTGTGCAACTCTTCTTGAGCGCGTTTCTTTTCGGAGATATCTCGAATGAATCCGGTGAATACCTTTCGCCGATCCACGGTCATCTCTCCGAATGAGACCTCCACCGGAAACTCCTCACCGTTAGCCCGCTGTGCAGTCATCTCAGTTCCCTGCCAGTTCAGCTGTCTCGCGCCGGTGTCCAGATATCGTTTGAAACCCTTCTCATGGAGTCCTCGCATTGCTCCCGGCATGAGAACCGTGAGGGGTTTTCCGATGAGCTCTTCCGGGTTGTATCCAAATATCCGCTTGGTTGCGGGGTTGGCAAGAACGATTGCGCCTCTTTCGTCAATACTGATTACCGCGTCGCTGGCTGTTTCAACCACGACCCGGTGCCTCGCTTCGCTCCGCTTGAGTTCGTCTTCGGCACGCTTTCGATCGTCAACTTCCGTTAAAAGGAAGTACCATCGGACGACGTGCCCCTCCCGGTCACGAAGAGGAAGCCCGCGCATAGTTAGCCATCGATAGACGCCATCGAAACGACGAATTCGTGCTGCCTCATATTCAAATGGATCTCCTGCGGCGAAGGCTCGCTCAAAAGCTTGAAGGTACGCAGGGCGATCGTCGGGGTGAATTGTGTCGTCTACGGCCCATTCCCGCAACTCTTCCAGCGGCTTTCCGAGGTAGTCCAAAAGCGGTTGGTTGACCCGCTCAACCTCGCCGCTCGTATCTAAAACCGCAATCAGGCCGGGAATGCTGTCCACGATTAAGCGAGATTCGTACTCGCTTTCGCGCAGCGCGTCCTCGGCGCGCGTCCGGTCCTCGACATCGGCCAGCAGGGTGGACCAGCCAATGATTCTGCTGTCTGAATCGCACATCGGGAGGTTGCGGATCTGGAACCATCGATAAACGCCATCGACCCTACGAAGGCGAGCCTCAAAGTCGTACGGAGTTCCAGTTGTCATCGAACGTGTATGATTCTCGATCACGTGTGGCAGGTCATCTGGATGGACCGCGTCGCTGAACGCCCAGGCATTCATCTCATCGAGCGTCTTGCCGAAATACTTCAGGAGTTGCTGATTGGCAAGTTCGATCCGGCCGGTCGGACTCAAGGTACACACCAGTCCGGGAATACTGTCGAGAATCTTGCGTAAGTCGTTTTCGCTCTTTCGCAGCCCCTCTTCGGCACGCTTCTGGTTGTCGATGTCGGTGGTCGTACCGACAAATTTGAGGACTCTTCCCTCTGCATCTCGCAAGACCACGGCCTGATTAAGATGCCAGCGATAAGTCCCGTCACGAACGCGAAGAGACCTGGTTTCAAAAGCAAAACCCTGCCCCAAGCTGACTCCCTCCCAAAATGCCTTCGATGCTGTTTCCCGATCCTCGGGGTGGACCGCGGCCATCCATGCCTCGGGATGCGACCGGACGAAATCGAGAGTCTGGCCGGAGTACTCCAGCCAAACTTGATTCACGAAATCCGGCGTCCCATCAGGCTTGAGTGTCCAGGCGGATACAGGAAGAAGCTGCAACAGCGCAGCCTGGAGTTGCAGCTCCGCGTTGGCTTCTGCAAGCTCCCTTGTTCGTTCCGCGACCCGCCGATCGAGTTCACTCGCAATCCGCTGTTGCTCATTCAGGCGCAGTGCCTGCGGCGGTGGCTTCATTTGCAAGTCCTCCCACTGGAAGTCGCTTCTCGAACTGCGAGAATTACCAGCGCGGGTGAGTTTCCCGAGCACAAATGCCTGACTTATCAGCGATTTCCGCTCATCGCTGAAGCATAAGGCAAGGATCGAAAGTCAGGCATTGCGGGGGTCGGGGAATGTTGCGCCTTACGCAAAAACGCCTGCGCGCCGTGCGATGCGTAAGGTTCAAGCAATTCTATAACGGCAAATATCTATGTCGAATTAAAAAACTCCCGCGCTCTTGGATTTCGGAGCAAACACGAATCACGAAGCTACCGCGGCTATCCTGCCCTTAAATCTGGGGCTGATGCAGGGATACGACCCATCTCGGCTCGGAACGGCCCTCATCCGGCTGGGTCTTCCGCCTCATTTGAATCATGCAGCTTCGGAAGGCTCGACGAATCCACTCGTTAGCTCTGTTTCAACTTCGCATGTGGAGACAGCGCAACCGCTGCCTCAGCCGTGAGGAACAGGAAGGTAAACGTCTCCTGCAAGTACAGTGTGACTTTCGCATCGGTGTGGCTCAAATAGCCAATGGAGACGTCCTGGCCAATATGCAGGTCGAAATCACCGCCGCGGGTAGTCACCAGAAAGGCGCCTTGAATGGCGGGCGTCCAGATGATCTTGTCGTCAACCAAGCGCTTGACGTGTTCCAGCACGGGGAATCCGTGATCGCTGGTCTCAGCCAGAGCTGTGTAGGCGTCGGCGCCGAGGAGCACCGCGTAGGGGCCATTGACGCCCACGAGCCGCAGTTGGCTGAGTGCCTGCGCAATGGCGTCGGGGTACTCGCGCACATCGGCGGGCAGGGTCATCTTGGGATTGCTGGTCCCCTGCCGAATGCCCACGATTCCAGCGTCGGAATAGCCTTCGAAGATGGCCCCGTCCTCGGCATAAGCGATCTTGCGTGCGGCGTCCTTGGCCGGCTGCCAGTCTGCGTCGTTGGCGCCACGCAAGACGTCGTCGATAGCCTGGCGGTCCAGTTCGAACGGCACGCGCAGTTCGACCAGCGCCTTGACTTCCCGTTGTCTGGCGAGGATGCCCTCTGTCAGGGCTTTGATCTTGCTCAGGTGGCCGGTGCCGACGGCGGAGAGGTCGATACCTGCCGGTCCCTGCACGTCGACGACGCGCCGTCCGGCCAGGTGGCGTTTAAGCGTGCGCGTTGTTTCCTCTTCGATCTGCGCCCACGCGGCATCGGATATAGGGGCAAGTTCTCGATGAAGGTTATTCATGTTGTACGTCTCCTTTGAGGGAACCAATACCGAGTGAACCATCGTTTTCCGCAGGGATGGATGGACCGGGTTTGCCGGCTGTCAACGCAGCGGAAGGCGCTGCATCTTCGGCTACGTTTTCAAGAAATGTCGCGGACGGAACGAAGAACAGACTTCCAGTAACAGCGCGGCTGAAGTCGAGCAGCCGGTCATAGTTGCCGGGCGGCCGGCCAATAAACATGTTCTCGAGCATTTGCTCAATCCTGCGCGGCGCACGGCTGTAGCCAATAAAGTAAGTGCCAAATTCGCCGGATGCAACGTGGCCGAAGGGCATGTTGTCGCGCAGAATCTTGACCTCTTTCCCGTCCTCGGTGATCGTCGTGAGCGCGTTGTGCGCGTAGGTTGGCTTGACGGAATCCTCCAATTCAATGTCGGAGAGCTTGGTGCGGCCGATGATTCGCTCCTGCGTCTCGGTCGATAGCGCATTCCACCCATCAAGATCGTGAAGATATTTCTGCACAATCACGTAGCTGCCACGAGCGAACGCCGCATCTTCCGCGCCGATCAGCGCAGCCTCCATTATCGCCTCATTGCGGGGATTCTCGGTGCCGTCGACAAAGCCGAGAAGATCGCGTTCGTCGAAGTAACGGAATCCGTGCACCTCGTCTACCGGTGATACGACATCGCCGATTCGTGCCATGATTTGCGTCGCCAACTCGAAGCATAAATCCATCCGTTTAGCGCGAATGTGGAAGAACAGATCGCCTGGCGTCGAAACTGCATGACGCGCCCCGGAGCGAATCTCACGGAAGGGATGAAGGTTCGCCGGGCGCGGCTCGTCAAAGAGCCTGCTCCACGCGTCGGACCCAATCCCCACGACGCATGAAAGGCCCGCCTCGAGATCGCGAAATTCCACCGCGCGCACCAGTCCGGCGAGGTCTCCAAAGAACGACCGAATGGTCGTGCGACTGTCGGGTTCTGAGTTGATGGTCACGACCAGAAAAATCGCAGCGCGAGTGAGTGGTGAGACTACCGGCTGCGCGACGGTATTTGCAGAATTTGCCACGCCGGGCTTGCAATTCAGATCGGATTCCATCGGATGTCATTCCCCAGGAGCCGGCAGAATCTCATTCTTTGAGAAATTTGGGTGGCTCGAATACGAAAGATTAACTCGCAAGTTTACCATTGCTTCCAACTAAGCGTAAACGCAGTATTCGCAGGCCTCCCGACAAGCAATTTGCTCTCGAAACAGTTCTGGAGTGATCTCCACGCAAAATTTGCTAGCGGTAAAGCTTTTCTCTCAAGTTCTGCGCGTCATTCGGAGATGGGGTAATCATCCCCGAGGCTACTAACGACGCGTAGACGGCTTGTTCTGCTGCGAACCAGTCAACTTCCGGTGAACCGAGACGGCACCCCTTTGTTCCCAAAGCTTGTACGCCAGTCTTGTTACACACTCATGCCCGTCCTCATACGAAAAATCAGGGACGAGTTCCAGCGGTTGTTGCTTGCCAGCCGGTCGAGATTTGTTGGGCATGGCGGTTCCTCCCACTTTGGGTCTGCGGGGGCGATCCAAGCCTCGCCCTCGCTGTCTGATCGATCCTTGCAATTTTGCGAGTGCAATCTCTTATCAACGGCGTCGCAGTGAATCTCAAAGTTCATCGCCAGGACGGTGCTTCGTGCCACAGAATGAAAGGCGCCTCGAGCGGCACGAGCGCTCCTATGTGATTCGGAACGAGGCGCGGCGTGTAGTCAGCAACCGGTCGGCCTGTCGGGACAGAAGCACTGTAGGTGAAGGCGCTTGCCACACCATCCGGGCGTTCGCCACGACTCATAGCCTGCGTGATCGCGTCCCCGTCTTTTTGAGAATCCGCGTAGAGTTCAACGCTCACTGCATCGGGGTCGATGTCGTCAAGAAAAACCTGAACGTGGAATAGATATTGCTCGCCCTGTTGATCGACGGACGCGGCGCCGAATCGCAGCGCCGACCAATGTTTCGCCAGTTCGGCCTGCCAGGCGACCAGATCGGCTCCTGCTGAACCTCCATTATCGGCGCGCTGGCGAGAAGCCTCTGCTGCCGAGAGATAGTGCTCTTCGGTATATTGGCGGACTGCGCGATTGGCCGAAAAGGCCGGAGTCAAGCGGGCCATACTTTCGCGCATGCGGCCAACCCAGCCACTTGGAATTCCATGCTCGTCGCGGGTATAGAACTCGGGGATCACATCTTTTTCGAGCACCGCATAGAGACTTTCAGCTTCGGCTGCGTCCCAGGAAGGGTCATCTCCATGTTCGCGCCCATCTCCTATCGCCCAGCCTACTTCGGGGGAATACGCCTCCGCCCACCAACCATCGAGTTCGGAAAGATTCAACCCGCCGTTTACCAGCACCTTCATGCCGCTGGTGCCGCTTGCTTCCCAAGGGCGCCGCGGAGTGTTCACCCAGAGATCAACGCCCTGAACCAGATGCTCCGCCATGAGAACGTCGTAGTCGGAAAGGAAGACGACCCGGGATTGAACCTCAGTGCGGCGAGCGAACTCAATCCACTGCGTGATCATTTGTTGCCCCTCGGCATCCTGTGGATGGGCCTTGCCTGCGAGCACGAGTTGTACAGGGCGCTCTCGATTCATCAGAATGTTGATGAGCCTCGCCGGATCGTACAGCAAAAGGTTCGGGCGTTTGTAGGTGGCAAAGCGGCGGGCGAATCCTAGAGTCAAAATATTGTCATCGAGCACCAGTGCGGCTTGAGCGACGTCTTCCGGCGACGTTCCCCGAGCCGCCAACTGATGGCCGTACAATCTTCGAACGTACGCAACGAGAGCCTTGCGGTTATCCGCGCGGAGCTGCCAGAGGTCGGCATCGCTGACTGCACGAATATCTTTTTCTGTGTCTGCCTGTGTTCCGCGCCAGCATTGTTTTCCGCAGGAGAGTTCCCACAAGCGGTCTGCTTCAGCAGAGTCCCAAGTAGGGGTGTGCACTCCGTTGGTCACGTGCGTTACCGGCACTTCTGTTTCAGGCCACCTGGGAAAGAGTGGCTGGAAGAGCCGCCGGCTTACTTGACCGTGCAATTTGCTGACGCCGTTGACAGCGCCGCTGCCGTGGATCGCCAAGTAAGCCATATTGAACGGTTCGGAGGAGTCCTGGCGATCGCGCCGCCCCAACGCCAGAAGCTCGTCGACCGAAATCGACAGTTTCTGCTCGGCATACTTGCTTAGATATCGCTCAATCAGGCTCGGATCAAAGCGGTCAAAGCCCGCCTCCACGGCAGTATGGGTCGTAAAAAGGTTGCCGACACGAGTGACGCTAAGCGCGACGTCGAATGGCTTGCCATTGTCTTCCATGTACGAACGCGCACGTTCGAGCACCGCGAATGCCGCGTGACCTTCATTGAGATGGCAGACCTCGGGCTGCAGTCCCAAGGCCCGCAGGAGCCGCCAGCCTGCGATACCGAGAACTAACTCTTGTCTCAAACGCAACTCCGGACCACCTCCGTACAGTTCCGTCGTAATGCCGCGGTATGCCGCGGGGTTCGCGGGATCGTTGGTATCGAGCAAATACAATTTGGCCCGGCCCACTTGCGCTTGCCAGATTCTGATCCACAACTTAAAGCCAGGCAAAGGTATCGCCAGGCGCAGCCATTCGCCGTTTGGCTGGCGCACCGGTTGAATCGGAAGCTGGCCGGGATCATTGAATGGGTACAAGGCTTGCTGATGGCCTTGCGCATCAATTTCCTGCCGAAAATAGCCTTGTTGGTAGAGCAAACCAACAGCGGTCACAGGGACGCCCAGGTTGCTTGCGGCTTTGAGCTGATCGCCGGCGACGTTGCCGAGTCCGCCAGAATAAATCGGCAGCGCCTCGCTCAACATGAACTCCATGGAGAAATACGCAATTGTCTTGACGCCCGAGCGCGGATGCGCCTTTTGAAACCACGCTTCCGACCCTTCGGCTTGCGTTTTCTCGCGGTGAAGATCAGCTACGAGCTTTTGAAATCCTGGGTCGGAGGCAATACTTTGCAGTTTTTCCCGGGATACGGTTTGCAGCAGAACCCAGGGATTGTGGGTCAGTTCCCAGAGCTCCGGATCGAGTTGCTCCCACAGCTGGTCGGCCGAGTGATTGAACGACCATCTAAGATCCAAGGCCAGGTTGTTAAGAGCATCCGAAATGGCTGTGTCGAGCGGACGATCGACGACTTTCGAGCGACTCATAAACAAACTCCTCTCGCGTCCTATCAGCTCAGGACGCGTGTGCACTTTGAGTCAGCGTTTCCGAAACAATGGTCTGGGCTTCTTCCTGGATCTTTCGTAGATGGTCCTGACCGAGGAAACTCTCGGCATATATCTTGTAGATTTCCTCCGTGCCCGAAGGACGTGCTGCAAACCAGCCATCCTTGGCAATTACTTTGATTCCTCCAATTGGATTCCCGTCTCCCGGAGCGGTGGCAAGAATTTTCTGGATAGGCTGACCAGCCACCTCAGTAGCGTGAATGTCGGGCGCGGATAATTTTGCCAGAGCGGCTTTTTGCTCCGGTGTAGCGGGAGCGTCGATGCGTTCGTAGACGGGGTCTCCCAGCTCGCGGGTAAGTCCACGATAAATCTCACCCGGATCTTTGCCCACACGCGCGGTAATTTCTGCTGAGAGTAAGCAAGGGATAATTCCGTCTTTATCAGTGGTCCATATGCTGCCATCGCGCCGGAGAAAGGAGGAGCCGGCACTCTCCTCGCCGGCAAACCCCAAGCGGCCGGCGAGCAAACCTTCGACAAACCACTTGAAGCCTACCGGAACTTCATAAAGCCGCCGCGCCTGGCGAGCGCTGACACGATCAATCATGCTGCTGCTCACTACGGTCTTGCCGACGGCGACGTCACCACTCCAATTGGGCCGGTTCGCGAACAAGTAGCTGACGCACACTGAAAGGTAGTGATTCGGAGGCAGCAACCCACTCGTTTTGGTCACGATGCCGTGGCGGTCGTGATCGGTATCGCTGGCAAACGCAATATCGAACTTGTCTTTCAATGCAATCAGTCTCTGCATCGCATATGGCGAGGAAGGGTCCATGCGAATCTTTCCGTCCCAATCCACGGTCATGAAGCGAAATGTGGGATCTACAGATTTGTTTACGATGGTCAGATCGAGGCCATACTGTTCGGCAATCCGCGGCCAATAATCGATGCCCGCTCCCCCGAGGGGATCCACGCCAAGCTTAAGTTTGGCGTCGCGCACCGCATTCATGTCGACAACATTATTGAGATCGTTAACATAGAGGCTCAAAAAGTCGTGTTTGTGCGTTGTGGGTGCACGCAGCGCCTTGGCAAACTGCATGCGCTTAACGCCGTCGAGGCTTTGCTCGAGAAAAGCATTGGCTTTCGATTCGATCCACGAAGTCACGCTCGAATCCGCTGGACCTCCATGCGGAGGGTCGTATTTAAAGCCCCCGTCATCGGGAGGATTGTGAGACGGCGTGATTACGATACCGTCGGCAAGCCCTGACTTTCGTGCACGGTTGTAACTCAAAATCGCGTGGGAGACGGCTGGGGTCGGAGTATATGGTGTGCCTTCGGAGATCATTACTTCGATGTTGTTTGCCGCAAGCACTTCCATCGCGCTCGCAAATGCAGGTTCGGAGAGAGCGTGGGTATCAATCCCAAGGAACAGCGGCCCGTCAATGTTCTGGAGTTTGCGGTAATCGCAAATCGCCTGACTGATGGCCAGGATGTGACCCTCGTTGAACGACCCATCAAACGAAGACCCGCGATGGCCAGACGTACCGAAGGCAACCCGCTGCCTGGGATCGCTCGGATCGGGCCGCAGCTCATAATAGGCTGTGACCAGCTTGGGAACGTTAACAAGAATGGATGGGTCGGCCGGCTTCCCGGCCGCAGGGTTAATTGTCACGCAGCACCTCCCCGCTATCCGTTAAGAGAATTGCACTTGATCGGGGTTCGAGCCGAAAACTGATTTGGCCCTGCATTGAGGGCTCTTTCCCAGGATCGAAGAGATCGTCAGGGGCCGGCCGGGAAGTATCGACTGCCAAACGCCAGATCTTACCAGTCGGCGACGCAGGAATAAAAAAATCAACTGGACTGGTGTCGGCGCTAAACAGCAGGAACAAGTCAGGTTCTGTCTGCCCCAGAATCAGGCATGCGAAGGATTTCTGCAACTGGTCCGTCCAGTCGGGAGCGGCGCCGTTGGGCGCGAACCACTTTATCCCCGCGTCCGTGTAGAAATCTTCTCTTCGTAATACAGGATGGGCTCGACGAAATGCGATCATTCCCCGAGTGAAGCGGTGGATCTCTTTGTGCTTTTCGAGCAGGCTCCAGTCAAACCAGCTCACCTCGTTATCCTGGCAGTAGGCATTGTTATTGCCGCGCTGGGTGCGGCGAAACTCATCGCCGCCGAGCAGCATGGGAACCCCTCGAGAGATAAATAGGGTTAACAGGAAATTTTTGATCATGCGGTTGCGCAAACCCTCGACAGCCGGATCCTGGCTCGGCCCTTCCACTCCGCAATTGTCGCTATAGTTGGCATCAGTTCCATCATGGTTGAACTCGCCATTTTCGTAATTGTGTTTCTCCTGGTAGCTGACCAGGTCATCGAGCGTGAAGCCGTCATGACAAGTGACGAAGTTCAGACTGCTCGCGGGCCCCTTACCCGAGCTTTGGTACAAATCAGAGCTTCCGCAGATTCGGCTTGCGAACGATCCGCTGGTGCCCGCGTCGCCAATCCAGAAGCGGCGCACATCGTCACGGAAACGGCCGTTCCATTCTGTCCAACGCCGGGTGGAAAAGCTTCCCACCTGATAGGCGCCGCCTGCGTCCCAGGCTTCCGCTATAATCTTCACGTCGCGCAGGATCGGATCCTCCGCAATGCCTTCGAGAAGCGGCGCGTCGCGCAGAATATTCCCATGCTCATCTCGGCCCAACACGGAAGCGAGGTCGAAGCGAAATCCGTCAACGTGCATGTGCATGACCCAGTAACGGAGCACACTTGTGACGAGCTCTCTTACGACGGGGTGGTTGGCATTCAACGTATTGCCCACGCCGGTAAAATCCTTGTAGTACCGGAGTTGGTTTTCTTGCAACATATAGAAGATCGAGTTCTCAATGCCGCGCAGGCAGATCGTGGGTCCCAGTTCATTGTTCTCGGCTGTATGGTTCAAGACAATGTCCAGAATCACTTCGATGCCCGCGCGGTGAAAGGCCTTCACCATCTCTCGGAATTCCACGGTCTGCCGCCAGAGCGAACCTTCAAAGCTGTAGGACTGCTTGGGCGCGAAGCAGGCGACCGGATTGTAGCCCCAGTAGTTCTTGAGCCTCTCACCTGTGATTGGATTGAGCAGCTGCGACTCATTTTCGTTAAACTCGAAAACAGGCATCAGCTCGATGGCCGTCACCCCCAGGTCCTGGAGATAAGGGATCTTTTCTGTCAACCCCGCGAAGGTTCCGGCGCGCTCGACCATCGAACTGGCATGGATTGTGAAACCGCGAACGTGTGTCTCGTAGATGACCGTATCAGAGGCGGAATGCTTTGGAAAAGAATCCATCTCCCAGTCGAAATTGTCGCGGGTAACGATGCTTTTCGGCGTGGTGCCGGCGTTATCAACAGTCGAAAAGCTTAAGTCAGCTAGCCTGCTGGAGGAATCGTAGCCGCGGGCGGCTGAAAAATCCCAATCCTTGACGCCGGCAAATGCTCTTGCATACGGATCCAGAAGCAACTTGTTCGGGTTGAAGCGATGGCCTTCTTCCGGTTGATAAGGTCCTTCAATGCGATAACCGTAAAGTTGTCCCTCGGCAATGCCTCGCACCCAAACGTGCCACATATCTCCGGTCCGATGACGCATTGGATCCAGGTCAATGACCCTGGCCGGAGAAGAATCGTCAGGATGTTGGTAGAGCTCCAGACGAACACCGGTCGCATGTCGGCTGAACAAAACGAAACAGACTCCGTCCCCTTGTTGATGTGGACCCCCAATCGGAAGTGGCGTTCCCGACTGAATTTCACTTTCCTCAGGCGATGTTACGAAATCATTCGTCGGACTCTGTTTCGTCGCCAATTCAGTCATTGACATAGTTTGCCATCCCGATGTTTCAGAACCAAGAATTCTCAACTGGCCTGCTTGTTCCACCCGTGAAAATGCGAGAAGTCACCCGCATTCCATGCCTCGCGGAGTCCAGGAGTACTCAGATCCCAGTCTGGGCGGATTTCACTTGTCACGACGCGCAGATCGCGCCAAAGATCCGCAATCGACGGACGCCCCCAGAACCAGTAGCCGTTATAAATGCTATAAATCACCAGGCCCGGCTTGAGCACCAGCGTATGCGGGATCATCGGGTTATGCTCGGGGTCAGTGTACTCCTGGATGTCGAGATCCTTCTGAACTATTCGGCCGGGGTCCGAAAGGAACGTCCATTCGGCTCCGATTGATGCGCGGAATTCCTGCAGAGTATGGTGATCGTCGGTGGCGATTGTGGCGATCTGAGTGTACGCCACTGCGATCCTCGGGTAGAACGCGGCGAGTTCCAAATGCTGCTGGTGCTCCTTTGGGCAAAAGTGGCCGCGCGAAAGCGTAAGGATTAGCGGATCATCGCCCTGGATCTCGCTGAGCTTGCGCATTTGGCCTGTGTGATCGGGCAGCTCGTAGTCGGGGAAAATGCCTCCGGGCACGATATCAGTACGCATGATTGGACTCCTCCTGTCTCTCTCAAAGGTCCAGAGTGACACTCGCGTTTGGCTGTGAACAGCATACAAGCACGTTCCCGGCAGCCGGCTTCTCCAGCGGCTCAGGATTGTAAATGATCGATCCGTCGATCAGGCCGGTCATGCAGGTATGACAGACTCCAGTCCTGCACGACCATCTGACTGGAACGTCGCACGCTTCCGCCAGTTCAAGCAAGCTGGCGAATTTCGGATCCCAGGCGGCGGTAATCCCGCTACGCGCGAACGAGACTGGGGGGCCAGATCCGGGCGGCCCCTGTGGCAGGTGAGGAGTGTGAACTACCTGCGCCATGCCAGGAGTAATTGCCTCGAGGGAGCCGAAGATTTCCGTGTGCACATTCTCGGCGAGCACACCCCAGTTTCGCAGCCCATCGCGCATATTCTGCAAGAATGATGGCGGCCCGCACAGGTAGAATTCGCTACTCTGCGACACGCCGATTCTCTCCAGCAAAGCTGCGTCAATGTGCCCGGGAGCATCGAAGTCTGCCCCGGCTTGGTCGATTGCAGTGGGCCTGCTGTACACGATGTATCCTCGTCCGCGAGAGAGCTGTTTCAATAGTGAACGCGATTCCTCGGCAAATGGATGGTCGGCGCGATTACGCGTTCCATAGATCCACCAGATCTCTCGCTGCGATTTTTCAGCAGCGAGTGCGTGGAGCATCGACATCACAGGTGTTGCGCCCACTCCTGCGCTCAGCAGAACCACCGGATTCTGGCTGGGACGCAGAGTAAAGCTTCCTCGCGGCGCGCTCACATCCAATGCATCGCCTTCATGGGTACGGTCGCACAGATATGAGCTTCCAATTCCATCCAATTCGCTCTTGACACTGATGCGGAAATGATCGGCGCCGGGGAGATCAGACAACGAATAGCTGCGGAGAACCGGCGGTTTGTCCGGATCGACGAGCAGCCGCAAAACGATAAATTGGCCTGCCTGGCAGAATGGAAGAGGGTTCCCATCGATTGGATTCAGAATGAATGAGGTTACGCTATCGCTCTCCTTATGAATGCTCGCGACTCGCATCTGTCGAAATCCGGGCCATGCTGGTGCTTGTTCTTCTTTGGCGAGTCCCGGATTCCCCACCGTTGTTTTGGGGCTCAAGTCCTGTTGGAGCATTGCCTGGAACGAACTCCGCCAACCTGGGCTAAGCGCAGGAATCCGCAGCGCGCGCTGCAATTCTTCGTTGGAATGTTCTGGCAAATAAAGGAGGGCATCAACGTCGGCCACACTGATTCGCTCTGGACCGTCAGTGATTTTTACAATGTCATCGCCTGCGCCGACTTCTCCTTCCTGCAACACGCGAAAGTAGAATCCTGGTCTATGATGTTCTACGAGCAGCGCTGGCGTCCGAGGCTCATTCATGCGAATGCCGACGCGGTAGCAAGTCACGCGCGGCTGCGTCACTTCGAATTCAGCACCGCCGATACGGTATCGATCACCGATGCACGCCTCGTTATCGGCAAGTCCGTCGACGGTGAAGTTTTCTCCGAATTGGCCAAAAGTAAAATCGCTGCGGTCCAAGAAGGTCTCCCAGTAGTGGTAAGAGTCCATCTGGTAGACGAATACGGCGCGCTGCTCCCCTCCGTGACCCGCCAGATCGCCTTGGCCGTCGCCCACAATATTGAGCTTGCGCACCATTTGCCGTCCCTCAACGGGACGCTTCCAGATCGCAGTATGTACAGTCTTACCATTCCATGTCACGTCGCGCGGAAGGCCGACATTTACTGAGAACAATCGCGCCATGCGTACCTCGTTGAAGTCCAGCCTGTGACTGGAGTCATTGCATTTTTTACCAACGGCGAGCCGGAGCGGCGCCATCCACATGGAGTATCTCTCCGCTCACATGACCGGCCTGTGCCAGGTAAAGAACGGCGTCGACAATATCCTTTACGGTCGCCTTTTTCATAGCCGGCTGCGGCGTCGAGTCGGTTGGGGCATCGCGATGCATTTGTGTATCCACAACGCCGGGGGCTACGGCATTAAAGCGGATGCCGTCTTTTGCATATTCGATTGCGAGATTCTGTGTCGCTGAATTCAAGCCGCCCTTCGTAATCATCGAAATCGAGCCATTTTCGCCGGCGATTGGCCTATCGGCAAGGGCCGCGGTGATGGTCACAACGCACCCTGATTTCACCTTAAGCATCTCTTTCACAGCACGCTGAGTGACGTAGAAGAACCCCAGCAGATTGGTAGAGACAAGGTCGTCAAAGTCCTCGGTCGTGAAGTCAGTGAAAGGCTTGTTTAGAAAAATGCCCGCGTTATTCACCAAAACATCGATGGTTCCGAATCTGTCGATTGCTGCGTCGACGGTCTGGGCAGCCGTTTCCTCCCTGCCGATATCGCCATCGATGAGAACCAGGGTGCCTGATGCAGTCAACTTTGCAGTGGCGCCACGAGCGGTCGCGACGACGTTATAACCTTCTTCCAGAAACCCTTCGACTAAACCCGAGCCAATACCCCCCGATGCTCCGGTGACGATTGCCGTTTGTTTGCCCGCCATGGATAGCCTCTCGTTTAAAGGTGCAACTTATCATGTAACTGCGTCGCCGGCCCTCTCAAAGCGGCTTCATTCCGCCCGGCGCGCCCCATCGCGTTAAAAACCGAGAAATCCTTGCACCAACGCTGCGATCTGATCGGCTGCCGTATCCAATGCAAAATGACCACCGTCGACAATGTGAACTTCAGCATGCGGCACATCTTTGCGATAGCGTTCCGGCTCGCCCGAGTCGAACGAGAGCTCATACTTTCCCCAGATCACCAGCAGGCGCGGCTGTTTTTCGCGCATCCACGTTTGCCATTTCGGATAAGCGTCCACATTGGTTCGATAGTCGTAGAACAGATCACTTTGAATTTCGCCCTGGCCGGACTGGTTGAGAAAACAGAATTCATCAATCCAGAGATCTGGGTCATAGCGCTCGACATTGGGATCGTTTCCGACATGGCGCGTGCGCGTTGTAGCCAGGGAGAGAAGATTTGTGCGCAATGCGCTTTCGTTGGGAGCGCGATCGGCCCAAAACTCGCGGCGCGTCTTCCAATTCGCCCCCAGGCCTTCGTTGTGAGCCACAGCATCCTGCACGATGAGAGCTTCGACACGTTCGGGGTGCGCCAGAATCATGCGGAAACCCACCGGGCCGCCATAATCCTGCATGTAAAGTGTGTAGCGCGAGAGCCCGAGCGCTTCGGCGAAATGATTCATGATCTCGGCGCAGTGATCAAAGGTGTAGGCAAATGTTTTCGGGTCAGGCCAATCGCTGTGTCCGAAGCCGGGGTAGTCGGGGGCGACCAGGTGAAAGCGATCGGACAGCCTAGCAAAGAGCGGCTCGAACATCCGCGACGATGACGGAAGTCCGTGCAGCAGAAGCAGCGTTGGCGCGTCTTTCGGACCGGCCTCTCTGTAAAAGATGGAGAGCCCATCGATCTGCGTGGTGCGATAACTTGTTGGATATTTCATGGGATGTTCCTTTTCCAAAACGTGACCTTGGGCGACCAATTGAGATGACGCGAGTACTAAAGAAACCAACACACTCATGCAGGCGTCCCAACGACGAAAACCAAGACCCGGGCCGGAGGAATGGTGCAACATATCATGTTCTCCTCATTCGCCGAATACTCCGGACTTCGAAGATCACTTCAATCTCAACTGGCGTCGCGAGCGGGAGACTGGCCACGCCATAGACGAGCCGGCAAGGATTTTTCTCTTTTCCGAAAACATCTTGCAAGCAGTCGGAGGCGCCGTCAGCGATTTTCGGCAAATCGCGCCCATCTCCCGAAGTAGCCACATACACGCCCAGCCGGACAACCCGCGTGACCTTGTCGAGCGATCCGAGATGCTGCCGCGCGACAGCCAGGGCATTGATCGCCGTTAGACGGGCCGCTTTGCGCGCTGTTTCCATATCGAGCTCTGCGCCAACACGTCCGATGAACTTAGCCTCGCGACCCTCTGTAGGAAGCATCCCTGTCAGAAAAAGAAGATTGCCGGTCTGCACGGCCTCCGCATAGGTGCCGAACGCCTTAGGCGGCATTGGCAGTATGATGGCCAGATCCTTCAACCGTTTCTCGGCGCTAGCTGGCCCGGGAGGTTCGGCGGCCACTTGTTGCCTCGTCGAATTTGCACTCATTGATCTATCTCCTGAGACCCTCCGCCGAAAATCTAGGGTGCATAACGAGTAAAGACGAGGTCGGTATCTTTGGTCTTCTCGTGGCAGGGGAAACAGCTTGTCATCGACGCCGCGTCGGCAGGTTTGCCGTCTACGAAAGTGGCGAACCCCCAGCCGCCGGTTGCGGCGTACTTTTTTGAGTCCTTGACCATAAACTGAATGTTCGTGGGAGCCCCTGGAACGAAAGATTGAGCCTGGCCAAAGACTTTGTTGTTTTCGTCCGACGGGACGTTACGGTAATGCAAAGCAGCAATGATCGTGCCGTCTGGGAACGGAAGCTTGGCTTCACGATAGGCTTTGATCGCTACATCGTTGCCCAGGACGGCGCCTAAACTGTTGAGAGTGCCTGCTTCATGGGCCGAGGAAATCCACCTCCAGTCGCGGTACCCGTGAGGGATCTCAGTAACGTAGGGTGCGGCGGCTTGCCCATCCGCGTGACCTGGGGCAGGCGCAACGAGGGTGACGATTCCGACCATTGTTGCAACTGCAATCAACAAGAATGTGAAGCGTTTCATAAAGGTTCCTCCATTCAATATGCTTCGATAAACTGAAATCATATCGATCGTGTTGTTCCCTTCTACGCAAAAGGCTCAAGTTTGTCGAGGATGATCGGCAAATATTCCGCGACTGTCGGATGAATATGCATTGCGCGCTGGACGACCGTGTACGGCGCCTTCGCGTACATCACGTCCAGCAAAACGTGAATTACTTCATCGCCTCCGACTCCAAGAATCGCAGCACCCAGTATCTGTTTCGTTTCCGCATCGACAGAAACTTTGATGAATCCTTGCGTCTCAGCTTTTTCATTGGCCCGGCTCACTTGAGTCATCGGATATTTCGCAGCGAGGGCGCTACGGCCGGATTTCCGTATGTCTGCGTCCGTCATGCCGCAACGCCCAAGCGGCGGATCGATGAATAGCCCGTAGGCCTGGATCCGGTCGGAAACCCGGCGATGGTCAGCGTTGAAGAGATTATCCGCAACAATCTCGTAGTCGTTATACGAAGTATGCGTAAAGGCGCCGCGGCCATTGCAGTCCCCCAGTGCCCAGATGCCGGGCACGTTTGTTCGCAGTTGATCATCAACCACTATGTAGCCGCGGTGGTCGGTGGCAACCCCAGCCCGGTCCAGTCCCAGGTCGCTGGTGTTTGGAGTGCGTCCTACGGCCAAAAGAACGTGAGTGCCTACTAATTCCGGCGGACCTTCTTCGCATGTGAGGCCGACGGCGACACCGCCATCGCGCTTCTCGAGCGAGATACATTTCGCATTCAGCCGGATGTTTATGCCCTCAGCCTGCATGATTTCGAGCACAGCCTGGGAAATGTCTTCATCCTCCCGCCCAATCAGTCGCGGTCCCATTTCCACAATCGTAACTTCGCTCCCGAAGCGGCGATAAACCTGGGCGAACTCCAGCCCAACATAGCTTCCGCCGACGATAATGAAATGCTCGGGCAAGAAATCGATGTCCATCATCGATGAGTTGTTGAGAAATGGAACGTCGTGAATGCCCGGCATTTCCGGAACCGAGGCCCGCGCGCCTACGTTGATATAGATCTTGTCGGCTTGCAGAACTTCATCGTCGACTACTACGGTGTTCGACGACTGAAAGCGGGCCTGACCCTGAATGACCGTACAATTTGCCATTCCTCGGAGCCATTCCTCCACTCCCTTGCTTGAGATCGCGGAGGCTGCATCCTTACGGGCTTTCACGCGCTTTATATCGACCCGGACGTCCCCAGTGTCGAAACCAAATTCGGCGCCTCGGCGGGCAACATGGATCGCATAGGCGCTCGCCACGAGCGTCTTCGTCGGGGTGCATCCCGTATTCACGCATGTGCCGCCAAATTTATGGCGTTCGATAATCGCGACGGTTTTTCCAGCAGCCGCAAACCGCGCCGCCAGCGGCGGCCCCGCCTGGCCCGTCCCGATAACGATTGCGTCGAAGTGCTTCATCGCAGTGGTCAACGTGCCCCCTCTACGTGCATCTTGCCCTCTTTGGCTGCCTCTTCGGGGGTCTTGCCGTCCTGGCGCGCGACAATGTAGGCAGCGTACCAGTCCGACCATTGGTGCTTCGGGGCGGTAGGTTCGTATTCGCTGTGGTGCTTCTCAGTCTCCTGCAAAAGCTCGGTAAGCGTTGCGACATCCAGGTTGCTGAGTCCTCGGCCAGGCAGCCTTGTTGTGACTTCCTGAAGCAGCCATCCATTGCCGTCGGGATCGCGAAATGTGGCGAACGAGCCGTAGGTAGCGTGGCCGGGTGCCGGCCCGCTGATGCGACCGCTGCCGTCGATCTGGAACTGAGCGCCTGGCGTTCCCGCGTGGAACACCTCACTCACCCCAATACCGCGTGCGTCAAGGTCTTCGCGCGCAGCTTCAACATCGGAGACGATCAGGTAGAGGCCCTGCGCCGAGCCTGGCGCAGCGGGCGTCATCTTCGAGCCAAACTGGACCGAGCACCCGGAACCGGGTGGCGTGAACTGAACAACCCGGAAGCCGTTATCATAAGGGAAGTCGGCGTCGAGCCGCCATCCGAGTTTGGTGTAGAACTCCTTCGAGCGGTCAGCGTCGGCGACCGGAATGACGGCCACTTCGAACTTCATGTCAACTTTCTCGGCGCCGGCGCCGCTGATTGCAGTGCTCATAGTTACTCCGATCAGCCCCGAGTCAATTAGGCCACAATCGCGATGGCGAATCTATTGGACGAACGTATCGATTACCGCCGAAAAACGGGTTTGACATTTGGGCACAGAGCGGCGCGCGTGATTCCACGGGGCCCAATACCAAGGTATCGCCAATACCATCGTCCAATTGATTCGCCGGAGCACGTCCGGTGTAATCGCTCCATTGCTGGCGATTCGTTCTCAAATCGGCGTTGGCTGCCGTCTCTACGGATTGGAACTTTTCATGAGGGGAAAGCATGGATCACAATGAGGCAGTGCGGAGATTTGAACGTTTGTTGATTAAAGAGGCTGACCACGCGCAAGAGGCGGCAACCGAACTTGAAGCTTTGGTTTTGCTCCTGCCCAGTGAGAAATCCCGGCAGCTCGCAGAGCTCCAGGCAAAGGCAAGTCACAAATTGGCCAGGGAGTTTCGCGAGCTGGCGGAGAAAGTCAAAGAGCACTAGGATCGCACGCATTGGCAGCAGTTTGATGCCGACACAACTGAAAATATTGGGGTTGATCGTCCGCTCACGGTGTTAACCGGCCGTGGCGGAGGCAGAACGCAAGTATCGGCCGCATCCGGGTTGATCGATGCGAACCGCCCCAGGCCGAGGCCACTCACCCACTCAGGCGCGACCCTGGGACTCGCGCCAGGTGGTGCAAGGGTGCGAGTCGATACCATTGTCCAATTGATTCTCTCCGCCGCCTGTGGCTTAATCGCTCTTATGCGCGGACCGGCGTGCTGGTCCTCAGCGAATCACTAAGGGAAGGATGGCAAACACATGCCGGAAGCGACCTGGGAACCTCACGAGAAACACGGACGGCTAACGGTGCAGAGCGACTTGCCTGACAGCGTCTACGCTTTTCCGAAGCAGCGGAAAGAACCACTCACTGACGCGCAACACGTGCGTAACGCGGTCGCGCGGTTCGATCAAGTCATCGACGTATCTGATGCCGACCGCGCTTTGGCGTTCGCGAACATCGAAAAAGCTGCAAACTACTACGACGTCAATCTCGCGGAAACTTCATGGCACGACCTGGGCGTTCATCCTCAAAAGAATAGGAGAGAGGCTGCCACCAAAGGCGCTGTGACGCGCGAACGACGGGGGCACAGCTAAGAATCCGTATGAGGGGTGAAATATGAAAGCAATTGTTGTCCATGAATACGGTGGCCCTGAAGTACTGAAGTTCGAGGATTACCCCGATCCGGTTCCGGGTCCAGGCGATGTGCTGGTGCGGGTCGCCGCTGCGAGCGTGAATCCAATTGATTGCAAACGGCGTGCCGGGTTGACGAAAGATTTCTATCCCATGACCTTTCCGGGATTGATCGGAATCGACGTTTCGGGGACCGTGGCAAAGATTGGGCCGGGGGCGGAAGGCTTTTCCATCGGTGACGAGGTGTTCGCCATGGCGGACAACACGTACGCCGAACTTTGTGTGGTGAAGGCCGCGGTTCTGGCCAAAGTTCCAAAAGGACTCGATTTGATCGAGGCGGCGGCACTGCCTCTGGTGACGGTGACGGGCAACCAGCTGCTTGCGGCTACGGGGATCAAGGCGGGCCAGACGGTTCTTGTCGCAGGCGCCGCGGGAAATGTCGGGCGTTCAGCGGTGTTCACCGCGAAGGAACGTGGGGCGACTGTGATCGCGGGGGTTTTGAAGAGGCAGATGGATGAGCCGAAGACTGTCGGCGCGGAGCAGTTGGTAGCAACCGACGACGACACAGCGATTGCGAATCTTCCACCGCTCGATGCAGTTGCGGATACGGTCGGCGGAAGAACCGCTGAGAAGCTGATCACCAGGGTCAAGCCGGGAGGAATATATGCATCGGTTGTGGAAGCGCCGCAGAATGCCGCGAAATACCCATCTGTAAAGGTGGTGCACGTATTCTCGAAATTCGACAGGAAAACGCTCGAGTCGATGGCCGAAGCGGTGCGAGATGGCAAGCTGGTAATCCCGATTGGCCTGAAACTGCCACTCAGCGAAGCGGCCAAGGCTCACGCATTGGCGGAAAAGGGTGGCATCGGGAAGATCTTGCTGTTACCTTGAACTCTTTGCTGGAAGTGCAACGACTAGAGGGAAAAATCGAAATGAAGAAGAATCAGCCCGGAATCAACCCCGCTTCGAAACCTAGTGGCGATGGGTGCGTGGAATGCCTGGCATCAGCGAGAAGTTGGTGGTTTCACCTCCGCCGGTGTGCGGAGTGTGGGCACATCGGTTGCTGCGACAGTTCCCCGAGTCAGCATGCATCCAAGCATGCGGCGGCGACAGGGCATCCGATCATTGCCAGCTTCGAGCCGGGTGAGGATTGGTTCTACGATTACGAGACGCAGGGGATGATCAAGGGTGCGGCGTTGCTTCCGCCGCATGCGCATCCCCAAAATCAGCCCGTTCCTGGCCCAGCAGGGAGGGTGCCAGCCGACTGGGAATCGCTGCTGCACTAGCTGTCGTCGATCGATTTTTTTGAATTGAGCAAGACTCTGGACACCGCATTTCTAATGAGCACCGTATCGAAAGGAGCCATCAATGAGCGCAGTACAAGTCGAACAGAAGAGCTATGAGATGCCCCCACGCGAGGGGTTTTCCGTCGCGCATTTCCTCACCGTCGCTGACCTCGACCGGTCGGCTCACTACTACGAAAAGGTCTTCGGCGCTCGCATTTTGAGCATGGGTGACGGCAACGCACCCCCGTACCTTCAGCTTGCGAACATCTGGATGATTCTTAACGTTGGGGGCGGGCCGACCCCCGACAAGCCGACGGTAACGCTCAGCGTCCCGGACCCGAATCACATCAATAGCTTTATGAATTTCCGCGTTGCGGATATCCAAGCGTGCTATGAATTGTGGAAAAGTCGAGGAGCCGAATTCATCACGCCGCCAATACCCAAGTACGGAGAGATACGCTGCTACATCCGCGATCCTGACGGCTACATTATCGAAGTCGGGCAGAGCACCGATCTCACCTACGGTTAACGCTCGCCCGGACGGGGTGCGGATTTAAACGGTTGCGGATGTTCTCTTGAGAGCTGCCGGGCTGCAGCGTCGAGCCAACACTTTGGTCTTGATCGATACGTTCGTCCAATGGATTCGTCGTCGCGCTTCTGCCAATCTTGCCTTGAGCAGTCACTCGCTCTGACATCGAAAGGGGTACCAAATGGACGGCACAAATGGACCGAAACAGACCGCGCGCGCGACCGCGCAGGTTGCGTCGAACACGCTCGGAGTGAACGTTTTTACGGCCCCGGGAAAGGCGATGGTCGGCGAGCGGCCAAAACCCTTCGGCGAAGCGCTGGGTTTTGACCCGATCACGTCGACTTTAATCTTCGGCGAGTACGACGCGGTGCTGGTAGACGCGATGTTGACGGTGGCTGAGGCCGAGGCTCTCGCGGATTGGGTCGCTCTGCACAACCGAAACCTGGAAACCATCTATATAACGCACGCCCATTTCGACCACTTCTACGGTCTGGGCATTCTGCTCGACCGTTTCCCGGGCGCTCGGGCGATTGCAACGCCCAAGGCGCTAAATGCCATGCAGTCTTCCTTCACTCCCCCGGTGGAGCGGTTGGCCCGCAGTATGTTTCCTGGGCAAGTGCCCACGAATTTGGTTGCCCCTGAGCCCTATGAGCACGACACGTTCACCCTTGAAGGCCACGAATTGCGCATCATCGAGCAGGGCCACACCGATAGTGCCGATTCGACTTCTCTCTACGTTCCATCGATCGGCCTGATCGTCGCAGGCGACGTCGTATATAACCAATGCCACATGTACGTCGGCGACACCACCCCCGAGAGCCGAAAGAATTGGATCGCGGACCTGGAGCGGCTAGCGGCGCTGAACCCGACGATGGTTGTCGCCGGTCACAAGAAGCCTGGCGCGCCCGACTCTCCCTCGACGATCGAAGACACCAAGCGTTACCTGCAGGACTTCGATCGGTTGCAGAAAACCGCGACATCCGACCAGGACCTGTTCGATCAGATGACGGCGCTATACCCGGATTGGGTAGCCAATCAGTCGTGGTTGATGTTTGGGTTCCCTGGGGCATAGCCAGCATTCAACCGCTGTGCAACAGCTCGACGCGCGACCGACCCCGGATCTGATGAACTTACTCGCCCATGCCGGAAACAGACTCGATTTCAAAGAGGAGAACAAAATGACAACAAAAGGAAAAGTCTTGGTGCTAGTCTCGAGCGGATACGGCTTACCGTTGAAAAATGGCGGGTGTTATCGCGGCGCTGGCTATTACCTGAACGAATTGACGGTTCCGGTCCGCGCCCTCATGCAGGAAGGCTACGAGATCACTTTCGCCAACCCCAAGGGCAACACGCCGCAACTGGATCTCCATTCCGCTGTCCCCGATTTCTTCGGGGGGGATGAGGCCAGGCTCCAGGACTATTTCAAATTCCGCGATAGCCTGACTGGCCTCAGAAATCCAACTCGCATCTCGGACGTCGTCGCATCGGGCCTGGATCAATATGACGCTGTTTTCGTCCCCGGCGGCCATGGCCCGATGATCGATCTTCTCGACGATCCCAACGCCGGCATCGTGATGAGACATTTCCATGAAACATCGAAGCCTACTGCGGTGCTCTGCCATGGCCCGATTTCACTGCTCTCCGCGCTTCCCGAATCGAAGGAGTTTGTCGCCACGCTGGCAGCGGGTGATGTCGCTGGAGCACAGGCCAAGGCTAAAGGGTGGATCTATGCCGGATATAAGATGACGATCTTTTCGACCGCGGAAGAGCAGCAGCGGGAACCGCTTGAGATTAATGGTAAGGTTCTCTTCTACCCGGACTTTGCCTTGCGGACGGCGGGAGGTGACGTGAGTGTGGTCGCTCCGTGGGGGAGCCTCGCCCTTCAAGATCGCGAGTTGATTTCAGGTCAGAACCCATTCTCTGATCAAGCGCTTCTGAAACTTCTTCTACCGGCACTCGACGCGAAGAAGAAGTGAGTCGGAAGGTGGTGGCTTGTGCGGCCTAGCCTTTTCGCATTCATCAATACGAACTCGGCTCCTCGACCTTTCCATATTCGAGGTCGGGCAGAACACCGATCTCATGTACGGTTAGCGCATCCCCAAAGTGAGGAGGAATCGGTCGTGAAAGCAGCAAGAATTCATGGATTCGGGCCGCCCGATGTCGTAGTGGTCGAGGATGTGCCCGTTCCGTCGCCGGGCCCCGGCGAAGTTCTGGTGCGCGTGATGGCCGCGGGTGTTGCTCCCTGGGACGCGATCATTCGTGAAGGCAAGAGCAAGGTCAGCCCGCAACCTCCGCTCACCCTCGGTTCGGACTTCTCCGGTGTCGTCGAGAGGGTCGGCCCCGGCGTTACGGACTTCGCGCCGGCAGAAGAAGTCTATGGCGTCACCAACCCGCAGTTCTGTGGCGCCCAGGCCGAGTTCGCCGTGGCCACGGCCGGGATGGTCGCCCGCAAACCACAATCGCTGAATTACGTTGAAGCAGCGTCGGCTCCCGTGATTGCAGTGACCGCCTGGCAAATGCTCTTCCAGTATGCACAGGCGATGCGCGGACAAACGGTAATGGTTGTCGGAGCCGCCGGGAACGTCGGAGCCTACGCCGCACAAATGGCCGTCGACGCCGGGATCAACGTCGTCGCCATCGCCCACCTCGACGATGAAGACTTGCTCCGCTCATTGGGCGTGAAATCCATCATCGACTCGAGCAAGCCCGCATTCGAGCAGGACCTCCCGCAGGTGGATGCCATCCTTGATACGGTCGGGAGCAGTACACTTCAGCGCTGCGTCGCTGCGTTGAAACCCGGAGGCAAACTCGTCACCTCGGTCTCCACCCAGCCGCTGCCGGCCGGGGCCATCTTCTTCTACGCCGAGGTGACCACCGCGCGCCTGCAGACGCTCACAACATTGTTTGACGAAGGCAGAATCACAGCGCGTGTGGGCTCAGTCCCGCCGCTTTCGGAGGCGCGCCAGGCGCAGGACATGCTTGCGGGCGCACCACACAAGCCCGGCAAGATCGTCCTCGAGATCGGGCGCGAGTAGCTATACCGGAAGCGATCGCCTCCACGCCATTGCTATATCTCCGCCAGTGCGCTATGTACAAGATGGATCGAGATGGCACCTTCACCGACGGCTGAAGCAACGCGCTTCACGTTTCCAGAGCGGATGTCGCCAACGGCGAAAACTGCCGGCAAGCTTGTCTCAAGCATCTGCGGCGGCCGGCCCAGTGGCCACTTTTGCGGCGCGCTTGCCAGAACTGGATCCAGATCGCGTCCTGTAAGGACGAAGCCCTGCTGATCCAAAGCGACACAGGCGCGCAACCAGTCGCTGTGCGGTGACGCACCCGCCATCACGAATACGTGCCGGATCTCGCGGGTCAGGCTTTCCCCCGACGACCTGTCGAGCCAACTGACGCGTTCCAAGTGCGAATCGCCCTCCAGTGCCTGAAGCTCCGATTCCAGATGCAACTCGATCGCCGGATGCTGTGTAATCCTCTGGGTCAGATAGCGTGACATCGTATCCGATAGGGTCTTTCCGCGAACCAGCATATAGACCTTGCGGGCAGTCTCTGCCAGGAAAACTGCCGCCTGGCCGGCCGAATTGCCGCCACCGATAACGACGACATCATCACCCCCACAGAGTTGCGACTCCATGAACGTGGCGGCGTAATAAACTCCGTTACCCTCGAACTGCTTCAGGCTGGCGATATTCGGTTTGTTGTATTGCGCTCCAGCGGCGATGACGATGCTGCGCGCCTTCAAAATGCTGCCATTCTCCAGAGTGAGCTGGTATGGCCTCTGATCGCAATTGAGCTGGACCACCCGTTGGCCCACCAACATCTGCGCGCCGAATTTTTCTGCCTGAACAACGGAGCGGCGCGTGAGCTCCAGGCCGGAGACGCCAGTAGGGAAACCAAGGTAGTTCTCAATCTTTGAGCTCGAGCCCGCTTGTCCGCCCGGAAACTCGCCCTCGATGACGACGGCGTCCAAGCCTTCAGAAGCGGCATAAACCGCCGCCGCCAGACCGGCCGGACCACCGCCCACGATCGCGACATCGAGAATGTGTGCTTCATCGACGTTGCCTGAGAGTCCCAGGCATTGAGCCAACTGCTGCGTGGTGGGATTGCGCTGCACGGCCTTACCGCTGCAAATTACCACAGGTATTTCGTCGATCGTCACGTTGAAACGATCGAGCAGCTCTTGAGAGGCCGCGTCGCTGTCAAGGTCGACATATGCGTGCGGGTGTCCGTTGCGGGTGAGAAACTCGCGCAACCGCAGCGTATTAGCCGAGTGACGCGATCCCAGGATAATGACGTTGCCCATGCCGCCCGCAACGAGCGCGAGGCGCCGCTGGATGAAAGCGCGCATGAAGATATCGCTGAGTTCGGCATCCTTTGCGATCAGCGAGCGCAAGGCATCCACGGGCACAACAAGGAACTCTCCTGGCTCGGCAACCCGTCCGCGCGCCATAGAGCCGGTTCCGGAGATCAGGACCATGTCACCGGAGAAGTTCCCCGGGCCATGGGTCGCAAATACGTGCTCACCGGAGAGGCTGGTTATGACAATATCGAGCTTTCCTGAAAGCACAACGTAGCACGGCATTGCCCGCTCGCCGGCTTCGAACAGGATCTCTCCCAAATGAACTGCTCTCAAAGTGCCATACGGCCGGATGCGATCGATCTGAGCGGGGGTCAGGGCTGGGAAGGCCTGGGCCTGCAGGTCGGGTGAGTTTATCGATGGCTGTATTGATTCGGTCACTTATATGTATCCCTCCCTGCCAATGGCCGGTTCCGCTCCCATTATCATATGTATCATTTGATCTTCGCCGGCGATCCAGCTATTTCTGAGAATCGATCAAAGTGTATCTGTCTCCCGTGCCCACACATGACGCCACGGGACTCCTTTTCCTGCGTTCCTACGGTGCGTAATGAGTGAAGACGAAGTCGCCAGCTGGGTATGGCTGGTGGCATGGGAAGCAGGTTTTGAGCTTGGCCTCGTCGGCAGGCTTACCGTCTTTATCAAATTGAGCGAACCCCCACCCTGCCGTTGCGCCAAACTTCTTTGAGTCCTTTACCATAAACTGCAGGTACCAATCCGGTGCGGGTCCGGCCACAAAAGATTGGGCCCGGCCAAAGACTTTGTTGTTTTCTTCCGACGGCACGTCTTTCCAGGCGATGCGGGCGATGACTGTGCCGTCCGGAAATGGAAGTTTGTTTTCGCGGTACGCCTTGATCGCTACGTCGTTGCCGAGGATGGCTCGAACATCGTTGAGGCTGCCTTCTTCGTGAGCCACTGAGATCAGCCTCCAGTCGCGGTACCCTGGGAAGATCTTTATCCCGAAGATCGGGACGGCCCCTCCATCATCGCGTCCGGACGCAGGAGAGCTAGCGGCGACAATACCAACCACCGTAAGCAGCGCAACCAGCAAAAGACCTATTCGTTTCATATTGGTTGCCCCCTTCGCGGATTACCTTTTTGCTTTTTGCACTTACCTTCATTGATCTGTTCTATTTCGCTTTCGCCGCCGCTTGCTCGATCAACTCGGCCACTTCTCGCGGATGAGAAAGCATGGCCAGATGATTGGCCGGCACAGTGATCGAAGTTGCCTTTATGGCCGCGGCCTCGTCTTTCTCGAGTTCCGGCGGAATCGCCCGGTCGTTGCCCGCGATCACGGCCCATGAAGGCTTGCTCCTCCACGCAGCTCTTTTGACTGCGGCTCCGAAAACAGATGCTGCTGTTTGACCCTGCGTCGCAGTCAATATGCGCTGCTCGCTCACCGTGAGATCCTGCGCCATGTCTTCGGCAATTCCTTTTGGGGTCGCGGTTAGAAAACCTTGAGCGTCGGGCCGGAGCTCGCCGCCCAGCGGTGCGGGAGGGTACGGCTTGCTGACGGAATTGATGGATTCACCTTCCCCGGGCGCGAACGCCGCCACGTAAACCAAACCGACAACCTTTGGGTCATTACCAGCTTCGGTAATCACCACGCCTGCGTAGGAATGGCCGACCAGTATTACTGGTCCGTCCTGCAAGGCGATGATGCGCTTGGTCGCAGCTACATCATCAGCGAGCGAGGTCAAAGGGTTCTGCACAGCGACCACGTGAAGACCCTTCGCCTCGAGGAGCGCGATCACTTTGGACCAGCACGATCCATCCGCCCAGGCGCCGTGGACCAGGACAATGTTTTTGACCCCTCGCGGGGAGGTCGCCTGGGCGAATCCTCTCATGCGAAGTCCAGGCAACAGGATCAGCATCATCGTTGCGATCACAGCGGATCGGCAGGTTTGCGAGAGTTTCATTTCTATCTCCTCGTGAAACTGACTGTCGCAATTAAGCCAGAACAACCTTGGGCGCGCAATTGGACTATGGTGTCGCCCATACGAAGGTATCGCCGATACCTTAGTCCAATTGCCTCGATTCCCCACCTCTGGCCTAATTGGAGGTGCTCAGGGTCCAGGTTCTTTGGACTCGGAAGACTTTTGCGAAGGAGAGCGCGGCATGTCCGAATTTGTGGCGAAATCTGTGAAGCAGGAACGGGAAGATCAAGAGTTTGGGACACGCGCCGAGGTGAAACGTCTCGTCGCCCTTACGATCTTTGTGGTAGTCGTAACGGTGCTCGCCGCCCTCGTCGCCGTGGCTCTTCACGCGCAGGACAAGGGCTCAGTACCTGCACAGGACAAGTACTCGCTGAAATCGCCGAGCGGAATCGCGTTCTCCGACTTCAGGGGATACGAGGACTGGACTGCCGTCTCTTCCGCCCATCAAGACGACATACTGAAGGTGATCGTCGCCAATCCGAAGATGATCAAGGCATTCAAGGCCGGCGTCCCCGGCAACAGCCAGCCATTCCCTGAGGGATCCATGATCGTGAAGCTCCAGTGGAAGCAGAAGAAGAGCACGGAAGCCCAATTCGCCGTGGATGTGCCGGACTTCTTCAAGCAGGCATTCGTGATGGAAAAGGACAGCAAGAGATTTCCGAAAACCGGCGGATGGGGGTACGCTGTTTTCAATTACGATGCCGCAACCGACAAGTTCACGGCCGATCCCACCAGCCTCTCAGACTGCGGAAACGCGTGCCATACGGTGGTGAAGGCGAAGGACTACATCTTCCACCCATACCAGAAGCGTTGAACAGCGTCCGCCTCCGACATCCGTTACGCAGCGCGGCGCCGCTCGATGGAGGAACGCGCAGGCGAAGGCAACTTTTTCGCGAAGCTTTGTTTGTGTGCTCAACACAGGATGGAAAAGGAAGCGATTCCGGCCCTGTCGATGCGGATCGCCAGGAAGCGCGAATCGGCGGAAGGGGATTTGACTTGGATTCTCTCCCGAGTTGGTCGCAAGAGCAAAAAGCTACGGCTCGTCTTCCGTTCTCTTTCAGAAGTTGAATTTCAGCGCTCCCTGCATAATGCGGGCTGGCGCGGCGCTGATGGCGTTGCCAAAGGTGCGGCTGCCTATGTTGCCGTCTACGGAACTAGGGCCGTTGAACTGGGTGTGGTTGAAGACGTTGAAGCCTTCGAGGCGGAAGAGGAGCGACTTGGATTCGGTGAGGGCTAGCTTCTTTTGCAGGGCCGCGTCGTAGTTGTCGGCGCCGGGGCCATAGAAGAAGCGGCGCTTGGCGGTGCCGGGGGTTCCGAGGGAGTTCATCTGGAAGGCACGGGCGTTGAAGTAGGTGTTGCCGGCACTGCGGGGGTTGTGGTTTAGGTTGAGCGGGACGCCGGTAAAGTCGGGCTCGTCGATGCTGCTGTTGTTGACTCCGTTGGGGTTGGAGCCGATGAGGGAGTTGTCTCCGTTGTTGACCAGAGTGACGGGGAATCCGCTGGCGAAACGGGTGATGCCGGAAAGAGACCATCCCTGGGTGAGGCGGTTGGCGTGCAGCAGGCGGTCGACCGGAAGCTGGTACTCGTAACTGAGGACGAAGTTCTGCTTGACGTCGAATGCGGAGAGCGCGTAGCTGAGGGAGGGGTTGAAGGGGTTGACCTCTTCACCGATGCTGGAGGACTCGTCGAGCGACTTGCCGAAGGTGTAGGCAGCGGAGAACTCGAGGCGTCCGCTGGTGTGGCGGGCGCTCAGCTCAAGCGCGTTGTAGTTGGCGTGGCCGACGTTGGACTGCAGGGCGTTGCTGCCGAAGTTCGGGCCGAGCGGACCGCGAGTTCCGTTGACCTGGCCGCCGGCGACGGGGTAATAAACAGTATCTTCTCCGTTGGCGCCGCAGGTGAGCGTGCCTGGCATTACTTCACTGGGCTTGCTGAGGCTGAGGCAGAGCGCGGGGTCTCCGGAGTTGGACTCAATGAGAACGCGTTGGCGATGGCTGTCATTTCCAACGTAGGTGGCGGTGATGACGGTATTGGGGCCAGCCTGGCGCTCGATGGAAAGCATCCACTCCTCGGTGTAGGGAGCGCGGTTGTGGATGTCGTAGCCGGGAATGCCGCTGATGGGAACGAAGCTGCTCCAGTCGAATGTGGTGTCGGGATTGGAGCGGGATGAGTTGAGCGGGGCGAAGGTGTAGGGGAACGGCTGGGGGTTGGTTTGTCCGTTGATGGGTCCGCTGTCGGCGGAGATGAACGGCGTTGCGAAGAGCGGCGGCGCGGGGCTGGTGTAGGTAGTGCCGTAAGGAGCGTTCGCGGCGAGAACACCGATGGAGAGAGCGTCAATGGCGGTATAGAAGTTGCCGAAGCTGGTGCGGATGCTGGTGGAGCCGGGACTGCCCAGGATGCGGCCGAGAAAGCTGCCGGGGGCGGCTTGCGGAGACCATGCCAGGCCGAGGCGCGGGGCCAAACCGAAGTTGCTGATGGGAGCGAGCGTGTTCGCGACGCCGGGGTCTCCGGGATAGAGGATGCCGGCGGGCGCGGTGGGGAAAACCTGCGACTGCGCGCCTGCAACGAAAGTGGAGATTTGATTGTATTTTTCGCTCCAGGGGGCAACGCGGTCCCAGCGCAGGCCGTAGTTGAGGGTGAGGCTGGGCCGCAGATGCCAACTGTCCTGGGCAAACGCGCCGAAATATTTGTTGCGGGCGTAGAAGGGATTGAGCTGGCTCTGGTTGTACTGGCTGGGGACGCCGATGAGGAAGTCGGCGAAGTCCACACCGGTTTCCGTCCCCGAGAAGACAAAGCTGCCATTGAACTGCGCGATCGCGTGGGCGTTGACCTGGTCGGCATGAAACTCCGCGCCAAATTTGATGGTGTGATTGCCGAGCACTTTGGAGAAGGTGTCGGTAACCTGGTAGGTGTTGTTCGTCTGGATTAACTGGTTAGCCGCGGCGCCGGTGGAATAGCCGTTGAAATTGAGGTTCTCGACACTCTGGCCTTTGGGGTCAAGGGGGACGATGCTCGCTGTGCCGTCTGCGTTTTCGAATCCCTGCGAAGTGAGACTTACGCCTTTGCCGCCGACGGGTTGGCCGAGGTTGGTGTTATCGCGAACAAAGCTGATGTGGAGCTCGTTGATTGCAGTGGGGCTGAGGGTTTTGGTGTCGGCGAGGGAGATGAGCTGGGCCTGGCCGGTGGTGAGGGCGTCGAAGCCGGGAACGCTGGCCCCGCTTTGCGCGATGGGGTAGGGGTTGTCGAGCGTGAAGGCGTCGAAGAAGTAGTAGGCGGAGAGCAGGCCGGCGCGCGAGTTGGCGTCGAGGCGCAGGCCGGTCTTCTCATCCTGAACCGTTTGGTTATATGCGGAGGTGGCGAACGTGCCGGCAGCGGTGTTGGGAGCGGGAATGTACGTCTTCATGCGCTGCGCGGGAACCGACCAGGCATTCTGCGGGATTACTGCGTTGGGAAAGACGCACTCGGAAGAAGAGATGCAATCATGTGAATAGGTCTGGATGGTTGAAGAGCTACCTTCTCCAACAATGTAGTTTTCTCCCTGCGTAAAGTAATACGGATTTCCCTGTTTGACCGGGTAGTTCAGTTCTGGAGCCAGGACCTGCTCGGCGAGATAACTGCTGCTGACGGTTGTGGGGACCATAACCTCCTCGTTTCCCAATTGAACAGTGGTGGTAAAGGCCGCAGCCTCATCGATCAAATTGCCGGTGCGGTCAGCATTCGAGGGCACGCTGATGTTGCCGGTGTCGATGCCCTGCGTCTGGCGAGTGCCTTGATAGTCGGCAAAGAAGAATGCCTTATCGCGGCGAATCGGCCCGCCAAAGGTGCCGCCGTACTGGTTCTGACGGAACGAGCCTCGCGTCGGTGAAAAGTAGTTGCGCGCATCGAGATTGGTATTGCGCAGAAAGTCGAATGCGCTGCCATGGAACCCATTGCTACCGGATTTGGTGATCACGCTGATCTGTCCGCCTGAGAATTCCCCATACTCGGCATCGAAGTTGCTCGTTATGATGCGGAACTCGGCAATCGCATCCAGGTTGGGAATGATGGCGGTACCTGCGTTCACGTCCTCCTCGACATCGCTGCCGTTTACGCCGAAGTAGTTGGCAAACTCTCGCTGCCCGTTCACGGAGATCGTACCCGGATTCAGGGTTCCGGAGGGAGAAAGAGTGGTCGCGCCCACGTCCTGCACTGTGCTGGAGGTAATTGAGCTGGCCGGCGCTACGCCCGCCTGCAGGGAGAGCAGATCGGTAAAGCTGCGGCCGTCGAGCGGAACAGCTTCCATCTGCCGGCCAGTGATCACCTGGCCGATCTGCGTCTCTATGGTCTCCACATGCAGCGCGTTGTCGTTGACGCTCACTGTCTCGCTCTCGCTGCCCACTTCGAGGGCCGCATCGAGGGTGAGCGCGGCATTTGTATCGAGCCCGATCCCCTTGCGCCAGTAAGCGCGAAAGCCCGGAGCCTGCAATTCGAGGTCATAACGGCCGACTGGCAGAACAGGCAGGGTGTAATAGCCCTTGTCGTCCGTCTGCGTTCGGTAGACGAGGCCGGTATTGACCTCCCGAACGGTCACACTGGCGTTAGGAACGGCGCTGCCGGAGGCGTCCTTTGCTGTGCCGGAAATGCTGCCGGCGACGGCTCCCCAGGCGGTGACGACAAAAATCAGCAGAAAGCAGCTCAACTGCAATGCGAATCGACGATTGTTGTTTGTGTGGCACATTGGGGCTTTTCTCTGCTCTCGCATGTCTCTTGGAGGGGCCGTGCTCGGGCTTTCCTCGATGCGGTCGCGATATACGACCAATTTGGTCTTCATTTAATATACGACAAATTAAGTCCGAGATTAATGCAGTGATCTAAATCACACCAGATTGTGGGAAAGGCAGCGTTTTCAGTTAGCTTCGATTCCCGTCAAACCTCTGGTGCCATATCGACAGTGCACCGAATGCAGGAGTTTGTTGTTGCCGATGCTGCTGATGCGGGGCCTTGTGGTTAAGGCGATTCACGCGAAGCCGCCAGCGCGGGGGATGTATGCGAATTGGATGCGGTCTGCGGAGTGCTGAGACGATCGACCGGGCACGAGAGCAGAGGAATTTATCCGTCGCTGGCCGGAATTGCGCTACCGATGAGAACCTGATCGGTCGATTGGATAGTCTTCGTCAACTGTACGAAGCCCATTCGAAGCACACGGGAGCGAGCACGGCCTGAGAGTCCATCACGACGCGGAATCTGTTTGGCTTCGAGGTCTTAATCTTTTTGCTCCGGAAGAGTCGAAGGCTGCGCAGCGAAACGCTGAGTTGTGAGGTTCAAAAACGGAATAACGCGCAACGACGTGGAGTGTGACGCATGGAAGCGCACTTTCCTGGTTTCCCAGCGCCAGCTGGTTCTTTTCTTCGTCAGCAATCAGTTGTTTCACTCCCCGGGGTGAGCGCCGGAGGTCCATTCTAGCCATGATCGACGTCCATCTCGCCGGCTTCCTGATGTGCCGCGTATGCGATCTGCAAATCCGAGGAGATCATGGAGCCCGTGAGCCGATACGCACGCATTGGAGCGTGGATTGGACCGAATGGGAAAAGGGTGGTGAGCTTGGCATGCGGGGTATATTCTGTGATCGCAGGGAAAACAAAATGAAAGCTTCGAATTACACCTCCGATCGATAGAGTTCTTGTGTCAGCCCTGTGTTCAGCAGCAGCTCAATTGATGTTCCGCTCATGCCTGATGGTTTTCAATTCAGACTTCATCGGGCGAGAGTGAAGGGTGCAAAGCCAAGCCTGATTTGGAGCATCTACTGAACTCAGGTTCAATATGCGGCATTTCAACAGAGGTTCAAGCAACATGAACGAATCTGCGCGATGGATCGGGAGCAGCGAAGCCAATTTCCCTGCGATCCAGCCCTCCGGGCGTCTTTCATTCCTGAGGTTCCTCTTCCGGTACCCGGTTTTTCTTCTGGCATTTGGTCCGCCGATTTTCCGGCCCCTAGACGCGTACAACGGGGTTGACACGTCCCAGTCACATTTTGATTTCTGGAGTATTTTGCAGGTGGGCTGGATTGTTTCGATTGCCACCTGGTCGATTCTTCGTTTAGCCTACGCGCGGTCGATTCTAGTCCCAAAGCAGGTCCGATCAATCCTGAAATACGCCTTTTTTCTCGGGCTGGTGTTTGTAGTATCGGTGTCGTACTCTCCGGGCCCTACAGTTTCGGCCGAACTCAGCATCGTATATTTTCTCACTCTTTCTTGTGTTGTGGGGTTCATTGCCGACGTCTATTGGAATCCCCCAAACTGGATGCATTGTTTATTTCACCTCAGACTTATATTGTTCGCGCTTCTTGGGCTCGTTCTCGCCGCCCTGTTCATCGAACCAGGACTCGTGATGCAAGTTGTGTCGGGGTCAGGTATACGCCTCCTTGGAGGCACAATAGGGCCGATGAGCGGGGTTCCTGCGCCAATCGCGATCATCTCGGCATACTGCTTCCTTCATTCCCTGGAATCCAGAGCTCGATCCGTCTTATCTTTTTTGGCCGGCGTCGCCGGCGTTTTGGTTACGCAAGCAAGAGGGGTGGAAATCTCGCTGTTCATCGTTCTTGCGATCCTCGCCGTTGGGTGGGGCAAGACAAGCAAGCGCGCCGCTTATGTCCTCATCTCCGCATTCATGATTTCTGCTTTGCTCGTCGGCTCTGTCGTGGCTGTCGTCGGCGGAGACCGCATTTGGAACAAATTCAACCGGAATCAGAGCACCGCGGACATTTTAACCGCGAGCGGCAGAACCGGGGTCTGGATGTTTGTAATCCGCTCCAGCTTGACTAACCCACAAGGAATGGGCTACATCGCAGGCATTCGAAAGACACGCAGACCGGAATACGGCTCGAACTTGCACGCATCTCTGTATAAGGTGGGAGGGACCGACAATTCCTACATGGAGGTCTTGGCGGATGCCGGCTGGCTTTCGCTTGCGATGTACCTAACTGTGATATTCAAGACGCTCGCATTGGGCTGGCGTCTGGAGAAGAGGCAGGCCCTGTCAGGGACACCGGACGTAGATAGCACGACTCGTCATGCGCTTCGATGTGCAATATTGTTGCTTGTCTTTTGTTTGTTAGAGGGGATGGAAGGCTCAGACTTCGTTATTCCATTGAGACAGGAATTCTATATGCAGAACGTAATCATTGCACTCATTCTTGGCGCGTCAACCAGTATGCTCATTGCTCTCCGGCCACAATCGAAAGCTTTATCCTAGTGACATCTGCAGGTACACGCTTATCCATGCCGCTATCACCGAATATGTCGGCTAGCCGCACCTGCAGAGTGAAGACCGCTTCATCGTTCTCCGCCGCGGCCACTTCCCGTTCGGTGTATTGGCGCGTGGTGAGATTGTACTGGTTGGATTTGTTGATGAGCTGGACGATGCGCGCTCTGCCCGTCGCGTCGAATCGCTGGAAAGTAATGGTCATGTCCAGCGATGTCAAATATGCATCCAGGCCACCAACTTGTTTTTTCGGGTTGGCGCGCTTGGCATTGTCCTGGTAGAGGCCCGCCCGTTTCAGATCCTCGCCGGCAAAGGCCACAGCTTCAAAATATCCGGCCGCTGCAAGAGTTCTCGTGTGTTATGCCGGCTCCTCCCGCAATTCGTGCACAGCCACTTGCGGGAGCAGTGCGCGCACTAGCCCTTGTGAACACGAAACAAAGAGTAATCACGGGTATGTGGGGAGCTGAAGCAGTACGGGAATAGCCCATCTTCTAAGTCGGGGGTTGCCGGTCCAATCCCCGCAAACGACGGTGTAGCATTAGCCTGTTCGCGTTGATTCGGTTAAAGGGGAGCGCGCATGGCTATGATCGCAGGACAACCGTCTCGTAATGGGATCGCCAAGAGAATTGGATGCGTTCTTCTCGCACTGCTTTTATCCTCCGGCTCGTGCGTCGCGCAACAACCCGCAGCGTACATGCCTACGAGCGTCCCGCAGCCAACACGCGCGGACTATCTCAAGCTGGCTGCCGAAATCCAGAATGGGCTGTACACCGACGTTATCAATGTTTGGTTTCCCCGATCTGTAGATCATGAACATGGCGGGTTCCATACCCGCTTCACCCGTGACTGGCATTGGGCGCCCAGCGATGGCAAGTCCTCTGTCATGCAGGGACGCATGACCTGGGCCGCATCCCAGGTTGTGCTGCGCGACCCCAAGCTGAAAGCAGAGTTTCTGCCCATCGTGCAGCACGGAGTCACGTATCTGGAAAATGTCATGTGGGACAAGCAGGACGGCGGTTTCTTCTGGATACTCGATGACGACGGCAAAGTCACTCCGGAATTCGGCGATGGCAAGCATCTGTACGGCATTGCATTCTGTATCTACGGACTGGCCGCGGCCTACCAGGCGACCGGCGATCCCAAGACGCTCGAACTCGCGGATAAGGCCTTCCTTTGGACCGACAAGCACGCGCATGACTCCGAACATGGCGGATATTACGAGTGGCTGGCGCGCGACGGCACCCCGATTCAGCCAAATGTTCTCGACGGGTACGTCGCCATGGGGCCAATCGGTCCTGTGGGCTACAAGTCGATGAACACGCACATTCATTTGCTCGAGGCCTTCACGGAACTTTACCGCGTGTGGCCGGACCCGGCCCTGCGCGCACGCCTTGAAGAAATGCTGGTCATCGTGCGCGACAAAATCTGCGTGGAGCCCGGCGCCATGAATCTTTATTTCACCAGCGCCTGGCAGCCCATTCCTGACCATGATTCATTCGGCCACGATGTTGAGACCGCTTATTTAGAGCATTTCTCCTGAAGGTGTATAGTAGGAGTGGCGATTCTTCGCGCACATGCTATGGCGCGACCTTATTCAGATGATTTGCGGCGGAAGCTGCTTGAGGCCTTCGACCAGGGCAAGGGGAGCCTGTCGGAGTTGGCCGGGCATTTCGGCGTCAGCTTGGGCTGGGCGTGGAAGGTGTCGGCTGCTCGGAAGCGAACTGGGCGGATGGAGCGACCCGGTTATCGGCCTGGAGCCAAGCGCCGGATCGATGAACCTGCCTTGGTCGGGATTTTGCGCTCCCAGCCCGATGCGACCTTAGTCGAGTTACAGGCAGAGTTAGAGAGCAAGACCGGCCTGCGGGTGAGTACACAACATCTGTGGCGAGTGGTGAAGCGGATGGGCTTCCGGCTCAAAAAAAGTCACTCCACGCCCAAGAGCGCGACACGGAAGAAAACCGCAAGCGGCGCGAAGAGTTCGTCGAGGTAATTGGCAGGATCGACCTGGACCGGTTGATCTTTCTCGATGAGAGCGGCGTATCTACGCAGATGACGCGTCTGTATGGACGCTCGACGGGAGGCGCGCGTATTCATGAAACCACTCCCGATGGCAGATGGAAGATTCTCACCATTTTGGGCGCCATCAGCACCCGCGGCATGATTGCCACTATGACCATCGAGGCGGCTACGGATCGGGAGATATTCCTAGCGTATCTCGATGAAGTCTTGTGCCCGAACCTGCGGCCCGGCGACGTCGTGGTGATGGACAATCTAAGCTCGCACAAGGTCACAGGAGTGCGCGAGAGAATCGAAGCCGCAGGAGCTCAGTTGCTCTACCTGCCGCCCTACTCGCCTGACTTGAACCCTATCGAGAAGGCCTGGGCCAAGCTCAAGCAACTGCTGCGCGCGGCCAAAGCACGGACCAAAGAGGCTCTCGATCAAGCCATCGCACAAAACCTACCCTTGCTCACCACAGAGGATGCAAAAGCATGGTTTCGAATACCATTTAACGCTCTACAGTAATAGGAGAAATGCTCTAATGCTGGAGACGGATGAACTCCTCCATCACCAGGCCAGCGAGAAAACGGAACGCATGGCAAAAATGCTGGTCGATCACGCTCTTGCTTACGGCTGGGACGCAAGCAACGGGGGCTTCTTCCAGGACGGCACAACGATGGGCAAATCAGAGAGTCAGCTCAAGGAATGGTGGGTGCAGGCAGAAGGCCTGAATGCGCTACTGATGATGCACGAACGATACGGATCGCAGGATCCCATTTACTTCCAGAGGTTCGTGCAACAGTGGAACTTTATGAAGGACCACACAATCGACAGCGAATGTCACGGTCTTTACAACCTGACCACTGCGGCTGGCGCGCCAATCACACAGGACAAGGGTTCCATTTGGAAGGGCGCATACCACGACGGCCGGGCGTTTTGGAATGTGAGTTCGCGCCTGCGCAGACTCGCGGGTGAGGAATAGGCAACACTGTAGATTCGGCTCCAACATGCCGTCAGATGCCCTCTCTCCAAAAGGGATGGGCATTGTGTTGCATTCCGCTACTGCTCGCCCAGCGGGCCAACCGAATCCTGAACTCTGTCGTCTGTGACCGGTTCACTGGATTCCCCTTTCAGCGGTTTCTCCTGTTCATTGAACGCTGCGATCGCATCATGGAGCCGGTTGAATATCCGCGATGGTCCTATCGCCTCCGTCAGATGATGCCGATCGAACTCGGACCGCAGATCCCACGGCAACCGCGCAAACGCCAGTTCAATGCCAGCCTTTGAAAGGTTATTCTTCAGCGCTATTACCGCCCGCGCAGCCGAGTAGTCCACATGGGTCATCGCCTCTGCGTCCACTACCACCCAGCGCACCTTCGACGGCATCGGCTCCACAACGCAGGACACCTCCTCAACAAAACGCCCTGTGTTTGCATAGAAGAGAGCAGCACCAAACCTGTACATCACCAGTCCGGGCTCAGTTACCACTTTTGAAGCGATCGGCACCAGCTTCCAAGTGCCGCTTCCATCCGCGACCAGCACGCCACTATGCGGGTGGTAACTGTGCTGCACCACGCGCAGCAACGACACCACCATTGCCAACACTATCCCTTGCTCCACTCCCACCAGCAGCACCACGGCCGAAGTCATCACCGCCATCGCATACTCCTGCGGGCTCTCTGCACGGATGTCCCTCAATGCCTTCAAATCGATCAGCCGAAGCGCAACCAGGAACACCAGCACGCCGAGAACACAGGTTGGGAGATATTGCAGAAGCCCGGTCAGAAACAGCAGCACCACTCCCACAACCGCCGCCGTCGTTACCTGGGCCAGCTGGCTCTGGCCGCCGGCATCCTCCATCATGGCCGTTTGCGTGGGGCTTCCATTCACCACAAACCCTCCGCTCAGCGCCGCCGCGGCGTTCGCGGCCGATAAGCCGAAGAGATCGATATTCTCGTTCACCTCCTGATAGTGCTTTGCCGCATAGATGCGCGCGGTCGCCGCGCTCTGAGTGAGGATCATTACAGCACATGAGGCCGATACAGTTGCCAGAGTCTCAACCTCTTCCCAGCTCAGCTCGCGAAGGCTGAGGATGCCCATCAATCCCAGGTGCGGAAGACCACCGACCACCGGACCAATCGTCGCAATTCCATGCCCCGCAAAATTCAGCGATGCGCTCGCCGCAATCGCCGCCACCACGGCGACCAGCGCGGCGGGAAGTTTCGGAGCGAAGCGGCGCAACACCAGCACAAATGCGAGCAGCGAGGCGGCCAGCACTACTGTCTGCGGATGTGCCTGCGGCAGTCCGCGGAGCACCTCCCAAAGCTGCACCACTGGCCGGCGTGAATCCACGGGCACTCCGAACATCTCGCTCAACACCGAGATACCCACCTGAAGCCCCACCCCGGCTAGAAATCCCACCAGCACTGTCCGCGAAAGAAAATCCGCGATGAACCCAAGACGGAGCAACCGCGCCAGCAGCAGAATCACGGCCGTCAGCAGCGCCACAATCCCGGCCAGAGCCACATAGTGCGCACTCGCCGGCGTCGCCATGCCCGAGACTCCGCCGGCAAAGATGGCGGCCGTCGCCGAGTCCGCCGCCACCACTAAATATCGCGACGAGCCAAAGGCCGCAAACGCCACAAGTGGCAGCAGCAGAGAATAGAGTCCCGTGATCACCGGCATGCCAGCGATCTTGCTGTACCCCAACACCTGGGGAATATCCATCGCCGCCAGCGCGACCCCAGCGAGCATGTCTCGCAGAGCAGTTACTCGATGCACCGGCCGTAAACCTCGAAACAGATTCACCCTGAAAACTCTCCTTACTCCCCTTCGATGATTGCAGCCGCCAGACTTGCCACCGACTGCGCACCGATAAAGAGAATTTGGTAAGCATAGTCGATTGGAGCGGTCGAGGAGAATCCGCTCAGTTTCCGGTTCATTTCGGTTCTTCCGGATGGAGATGGCGGGCATGCCACTGGCTGTTTGTATAACCATGGCAACGCGAATTCATGGCCAGGGTGGGCGGCAGGGCGGTATCTCACCTCGCGGCTGCGAGATTTATGGGTTTCATGTACACCAGCTGTACAACGCCGTCAGAATGCATTGGTTGCTGGAATGCAACCCGCGTGCGCCGGCTGCATGGCTCAAGGCGTTGGAGCGGAGAATCCTATGGTCACCACTTGCCATCCATCCGATGGCGAAATCGCAAACTGGCTCTGGTATGAACCGGCCGAAGACACGCCTTCGGATACGGCCGTCAGATAAGTCGGCGTCGAGTTCGGGTCGGTAACAAAGCCGGTCGGCGGAGTGAATGTGGTGGGAGAGTCGGAGTCGCCGAATATCCAGCTCACAAGCAGTCCTCCATTTGCCAGCGTAACGGAATTCGAGGTAGCGCTCGTGGTGTAGGTGCCGGGGGTGGGACTGGTGATGGCGGAAACGACGGGAGCCTGGGTGGTGTCTGAGCCCGCTATGGCCAGGAAGTGCAGGAAAATAGGCTCCTGGTTATCAGCTGTGACCGTAATCGTATCGCCGCCAGGGCAGGACGCTGGACTCTGGACAAAGTAAACCGTGCTCCGCATGTCGTAAATCATTCCCATCCAGTCGGTGGGTCCCGCCAGTATGTTCCAGGAGTTTCCACAGCTGTCCGTTACCGTGGGCTGATCCACAGCCTGGCCGTAGAAATTGTAATAGTCTCCAAGGAACAGCAGAAGTGTCGAAGCTCCCTGGTAGACGAATGGCCCGGTTTCGTATGTTGTGGGGTAGGTTGGTTGTGCAGACGTTCCAAATGCACCCGATGACACAACCGTCGGGGTCTGAGGATTCACCGCAAGCGTGGCAGCTTTGCTGGCATTGGCAGAGGAATCCTCAAATCCCGCATAAACGCTAGGCGCGGTAATGTCTGTGCTCAGCATGACAAACCGCATGGAAGACGTATTCGTCCACCCTGGCCGCGAGGTGATTTCGTTCACGATGGCGGTCACATCGATGGTGTGCGTGCAGGTGTTTTGTCCGTTGTTCTGTCCCTGGCAGCTTCCATGAGCGTCGCCCGGTCCTGTAGTCGTGTAATCGGTGTAGGACGTCGTATACGGCACGTCCAGAGGAGTGTTTCCTGTCGCGTTGCTGAACACAGGCCCATCGTCCTGGGCCACTCCGTATACGCGGAAAGTGGAGTTACTGCTGGCGCAGGGTGCTCCTCCACAGGCAGAACTGGTCGCGAATCCATCGCTGCTCCACAGTTGCAGGTATGCCGATTGGATCGTGTCACCCGAATTGATGCCGGTAGACTCAAAACGGTAGCCGGTAACCCAGGCTTCTGTCGTACCACTCCAACTCCCCACCCAATCTGCCCCACCTGCCTGTGGATCACTATGCCAGCCGCTGCCGTCGTCGTTGTTGTAGTAACCATCGTCGGCGTCATTCGAAATCTGAATCGTATGAGTCACCGGAGTCCCTGTGACCGCCGTATAAGCCGTGTAGGTATAGTCGTTATGCGCCAGGCCCCCGCCAGCGTAGTTGGTATAGAGCCGCACATGAATCGTCTCTCCATTGGTGGGCAGGTTATTCAATGTGAAGAAAGTGGACGTAGTTCCGCCCTGGGTGTATCCCAGATTGTTCGAGCCCACGCTGGTGCCCACCCAAATGGAGTACTGCAAAGCGTTGCTGGCAGCCGTCCACGTGAACGTTTCGCTCGTGCCGGTAAACGTGCTGCTTGGTGTGGGAGATGTCAGCACCGCCGCCGTTGCGGCTGTATAGGTGGTATCGGTATGCACCGAGACCCCGCCCAATGTGGTAAACAGCCGCGCATAGATCGTCTCGCCGTTGGTTGGCAGGCCGCCAAATGTCACCGATGTAGCGGTCGTCGAACCGGAACTCCAAATGTTGTTCGATCCCACCCCGCTGCTGCCCAACCAGAGGGTGTACGCAGTGGCCCCGGTGGGGGCTGTCCACTGGAAGGTCGTGCTGGGGCCGGCAAGCGTGCTGGTCGGTGAGGGAGATGTCAGCACCGCCGCCGAAGCCGCAGTATAGGTAAAGTCGGCATGCAGCTTGAATCCGCTCAACGTTGTATACAGCCTCACGTAGATTGTCTCGCCATTAATTGGCAGGCCGCCAAACGTTGCCGATGTAGCCGTCGTCGAACTAGAATCCGCCAGATTGTTCGACCCCACCCCGGTGCTGCCCAACCAGAGGGTGTACGCAGTGGCGCCGGTCGGCGCCGTCCACCTAAACGTCGTGCTAGGGCCGGGCAACGTGCTGTTTGGCGCGGGAGACGTAAGCACCGCCAGCGAAGCCGCTGTATAGGTATAGTCGGTGTGCAACTGGGTCCCGTTCACAGTGGAAAACAACCGCGCATAGATGGTCTCGCCGTTGGTCGGCAGGCCGCCAAATGTGACCGATGTAGCCGTCGTGGAACCGGACCCCCACAGATTGTTCGATCCCACCCCGGTGCTGCCCAGCCAAAGACTGTAAGCAGTAGCCCCTGTGGGGGCAGTCCACTGAAACGTCGCGCTGGGGCTGGCAAGTGTGCTGTTCGGTGTGGGAGACGTAAGCACGGCCGCCGCCACCGCTCTATAGGTAAAATCGGCATGCACCGTGAACCCGTTGAAGTTGGTAAATAGCCGGGCATAGATCGTCTCGCCATTAATCGGCAGACCGTTGAATGAAACCGATGTAGCGGTAGTCGTACCAGAACCCCAAATATTGTTCGATCCCACTCCGGTACTGCCCAGCCAGAGCGAGTACGACGTAGCTCCGGTGGGTGCTGTCCACTTGAATGTCGCGCCGGTGCCAAGAAGCGTGCTGCCCACTGTAGGCGAGGTCAGCATCGCCGCAGTTGCGGCTGTGAAGGTGTAGTCATAATGCTTCGACACTCCGTTTACCGTGGCATAAAGCCGAGCGTAAACCGTCTCACCGTTGGTCGGCAGGCCGCCAAACGTTACCGAAGTCGCCGTAGTTGCGCCGGAACCCCAGATATTGTTTGATCCCACTCCGGTGCTCCCCAACCAAAGTGTGTACGAGGTCGCACCGCTGCCGGCTGTCCATATGAACGTTGCGCTGGGGCCGGTAAGCGTGCTTCCGGGCGTCGGGGACGTGAGCGCCGTAGTCGCCGGCGCGTTCACCGAAAATGCGTTCGATGGCGAGCTTACAAGATTCAACGGAGTGGAAAGCGAAGGATTCAGCGACAGGGTTGCGCTCAGCGTGTCGCTGCCTTCCAACACGGAGACGGAGAGCTTGGGGAAGGTTGCCGAGCCTGCGGCGAGCGCTTCCGAAAGTGTCCCGCTCAAATGTGAGGGCAACGTGGTGTCGCTCATGGTAACCGTGCTGGTGGGCACCGTGGCTGGCACGCCGCTTTCGGTAAGCGCAACCACCGGCGAAGGCAGAATGTAATCGGATTCATACTGAGTTGAGCTCGGCTCGGTGGAGAAGCTGAGCGCGTAGGTGGTTTGCACGGCTCCGGCGTCGACCGAGCCGGATGGGCAGTTGGGATCAGGCAGCGGCAGGCCGCGCTGATCGGTGGTAAGGCCGGCGGCGTTGGTGCTGGTCCCGGCGCAGATGGCCGACGATCCGGGCAGCGGCAGCATTGTCTGCGTCGGCCCGCCGTAGTTGCCCAGCGAAGCAAGATTGATGGTGGACGAGCCCACTACGTTGCCGCCGTTGTCGATGTAGCCGCCATAGGTGTCTGCACCGTTGCTGGAAGAATTACCGGAAACGATGGAGTTGGCTATGCTTCCTGAGTTCTCCGCGACGCTGGCAATGCCGCCGCCGAAGTCGCTTGCGCTGTTGCCAGTGAAAGTGCTGTTGCTCACATTCAGCCACATTGAGCTGGTATAGATGCCCCCGCCGAAGCTAGCTGAGTTTCCATAGAAGGTGCTGTTATTCACAGTCAAAGCACCGCCAGGTTCATTACCGTCTCTGAAGATGGCGCCGCCGTACTCAGCTGAGTTGCCGGTGAAGGTGCTGTTATCGACCGTCAAAACGTCGATGTGGTCGAAGATGGCGCCGCCGTAGACGCCAACATTGTTGTCGGTGAAGGTGCTGTTGCTCACTGTCAGCGTGCCCGAGTCGAAGATGGCGCCCCCGGAGCTTCCGCTGTTGCCATCGAAGATGCAATGGCTCACTGTCAAGGCACCAGCGTTGTTGATGGCGCCGCCTGCGGATGCAAGAGCGGAGTTACCGGTGAAGGTGCTGTTGCTCACATTTACAGTGCTGCCGACCGCGATGTTGATGCCGCCGCCCGCACCGGCTCGGTTGATGTTGCTACCGTTGGCAATATTGAGGCCGCTGATTGCGACCACGCCGGAGTTCACCTGGAACACTCCGTAGGTGTTGGCACCGCTTACAGTGACCAGGGTGGACAGCGTTGCGCCTGAGCCGGTGGTAGGGCCGGTGATGGTAGTGTTGGGCGGGATGGTCATGGTGCTTGCCGAGCCCAGCGTGATGGTGTTGGCGGCTGCTGAGTTGGTAGACAAGAACACCGTCGAGTCGAAGCTGATATTGGCCGAGCCCAGCGCAGCTGCCTGCAAAAGCGCATCGCGCAGGTAGCAGGTATCCGCGTTGGTGGTGGTTCCGGGCGTGGTTTGCACGCTGCAATTGGACGCTGCGCCCCCGTCGTCACCGATCTCGTTCACCACCAGGTTCGGAATGGAGACTGTGACGCTGCTCGATTGGATGGCCAGACTGTCGACGCTGTCGGTTGCGGTGACAGTCTGCGTGCCGGGCGTGTTGAACGTGACCGAGAAGTTGCCGGTGCCGGCCGTCAACGACGAGGGAGCCGGAAGCGTGGCCGCTGGATCTGTGCTGGTAAAAGTCAGGGTGCCCGTGTATCCCGCGGCCTGGTTGCCATAGAGGTCATAGGCCGTAACTGTGAATGACAGCGATGCGCCGGCATTCGCTGTGCCGGGAAAGCCAGCGATCTGAAGGCTGGCAGCAGGGCCGGGATTCACTGGCACGATGGCCGAACCCGTGATCGTGGAATTCGCCGTATCCGTTGCCGTGACGGTTTGAGATCCCGTCGCGACGGTCACAAGGGTCACGTAGAAGTTGCCTGCCCCGCCCGTAAGCATCGCGTTCGCGGGCAAGCTGACTTGGACGCCGGTGTCTGAAGTGGTGAAGTGAACAGTGCCGGTATATCCGGTGACTGTGTTATTCGAGGCATCGAGCGCTGTCACGGTGATTTGGAAGGAGGAGCCTGCGGTGGCCGAAGTCGGAGCCGAAACCGAGAAATGCGTAGCAGTACCGGCGACGGTAATGGTGTCTGTGTTCGAATTCGTGCTCGACACGCCAGCGCCGCCCGCCGAGACCTCGTTCGTGGGGTTTCCGCTGGCAACTGCGTTTACGGGGATGGTTAGCAGCGGGTAGTTGACGCCTGGGGCAACCGCGGCGTCATCCGTGCAGGTCACTGTCTGGCCGGAGGCCGAGCAGTTCCACGGTGCACCAGTGGGGAGCGTGCCTGGCGTAAAGGCTGAGTTCAGAACGTCGGTGACGGTCATCGGGTTGCCGCCGTTCGACGGGTCGCCGGTTGAAGTGGCGCTGGTGCTGTTGTTGATAACGGATATAGTGATTTGTCCGCCACTCCCGCCCGCATAGAATGAGCCGGTGTGCGATGCGTCTACCGTCACGGTAGGCAGATTGTCGTTGGTGAAATTGAGGCACCAGCCGTTGGTGGCGCCAGCTGCGGAGCCGTGTTCTGTCTGGTTGAAATAGAGGCCCCAGGTTCCGTTCGGGTTGGTGCTTTCGAATGAGCTGCCGAAACCACTGCTGCCGTGGGTCGCGGCGTAAGAGATCGAGCCGGGCAGCGGGTAGAATCCACTGGGGCTGGCGGTATAGGTATCGCCGCTCGGGTTGGCGCTGGTGAGGTAGCTGGTGGGCTCATACGTGCCGGGCGAGAATGCCGATTGCGGCACCAGGGATTCGCCGCTGTCAGAGAAGGCGTAGTTTCCGATTGAAAGGACGGTGTTGCTGTCGCCGGTGTCGGAGAAGAAATCGAGATTGGCTCCGGTGGGACCCGCAAGCATCGACTCAACCTGGTAGATGGAATCGCTCTCGGTCGAGAAATTATCGAGCGTGAGCGACACGGTGCTGACTTTGCCCGGCATATTTGCCACAAAAATGTTCGACGGGTTCGGCGTAAAGGGGCCGCTTTGCCCCTGCGCGGTAAGCACTCCCCCCGTGTTGCAGAACTGTGCCGCGCTGTTGCTCACGCCGGAAACTGCAGTCGCGTTATCCAGGCGCTGGATAACCGTCCCGCTGCTCGGATTGTCAGAGCTTGAGCCGCCGAAATCGGCCGTAATCGTGTGGTCGCCTTCGCTGAGCGAGCTGGTGGTAAACGTCGCCTGACCGCTGCCATTCAGCGTCACCGCGTTGTTGCCGCTTACGGTCCCGGCCGGAGTCGCGCCGTAGTCGAGGAACGTGACCGTACCTGAGTTCACCGGGCCATTAGTGTCGGTCACCGTCGCGGTGAACGTGACCGTCTGTCCAGGCCCGTTCAATGCCGGATTGTTGTTGGAAGCAATGGAGGTGGTGCTTGCCGTGCCGGTGTTGGGCGTCAACGTGATGCACCATCCGCCGGACAGGCTGAGCGCCTCGCCATTACCGTTGGCGTACAACGCCCAATCTCCGTTGGCGGGTGCTCCGTTGAAGGCCTGCTCGAAGGTGTACCCTGTCGCGTTAAAAAGTGTCTTCCCATTGGCTTGGTAGGACGGTGCGTATTGAATGGTGCCTGGCACCTGGGGAATGCCGTTATCGATCGACGGCGCTTCCGCGGAGGCGAATGTGCTGGCCGACTGATTGTCGTCGGTTGCCTCGTAGGTCCCGCCCGCGGGTGTTCCGTCAAGGGGCACATACTGGCCGGCAGTGTCGAAGAAGGTGAGGTTCACGTCGCTGGTCCCGGTGGCGCTCCAGCCCTGGTCCATAAAGTCAAGGTTCTGGCCGCCGGAGCCGGGCGCAACCAGCATGAATAGCGCCCCTTGAACACCGGAATTGGCAGCGCCGCTGAGACCTGACAGCGATACTTCCACATTGGACACCGTCGTCCCGGTGTTGTATCCGGAGACGGGGATTACGGAGGGGTACGCCACGGCGTTCATGTCGATCGGCATCGACAGCGATGCGGTATTACACCATTCGTTGGCCTGGGGATTGGTCGGATGCGCCTCCACCAGCTGGTTCAGGCTGCCGTTGCTTGAGTTGAAGCCGCTGCCTGGCGTGTACGCTGCCTCGATGCCGGTGATGCCCTGGGTGGTGAGGGTCGTGATGCAGGTTGCCTGGCCGCCGCTCACCACTTGATTACCGCCCGAGCAACTGATAGGCGAGCCGTTTGCCGAGAACGCAACCGTGCCGGTCGGCGAGCCGCCGTCAGAAGAGACAGTCGCCGTGAAGGTTACACTCGAATCCGCACCGGAGGTGTAGGAAGGGTTCAGGCTCGCGGACACCGACGTCGTGGTGTTGGCGTTAGGGCTGGCCGCTACTGTCAGGTAAAGCTTCCACCCGTTGACTGTCACCGCATCGCCGTAGCTGTCGGTCACGTAGAGCTTCCATGTGCCGGACGCCTGCCCACCGTTAAACGCGCTTGCCAGCGTGGAGCTTCCGTCGGTCTGCGGATACACAATGCTGTCATTTAGGACCGGCGATGGATAGGGATACGCGTTGGGGTTGCTGGTGACGTTTATAGTGCCGCCTTCCTGAGAGATGTACGAACTGGACTCGTAACACGCAGTGCCACTTCCTGGAAAGGTGCCGGATGTAGTTGGCATGGCCGGATAGCTGTTGGTGTCGCTGATGAATATGTTGACACCGGTTATGTTTTCGGTGCTGTTCCCAGGCCCGCCCATAATATTGAATTCCGTGCCGTTCGGCGAAACCAGCAGCGCTTCGGCGGCGAAGAGGGCCTCACCGCCGGAGTTTTTTTCGGTCACCGACACGTCGTCTAGTTCGACCTGAACCTCGGTAATCGTACCGGTCACGGTGTCGGGGACGGTGATGGTCCCCGGGTAAGGGCTCGCCGCCACAGTAGTACCGTTTGAGGCGCCAAGCGCCGTCGCGATCGCGGTCGAGCTCGTATACGCCGTGCCCGTGGGTGACGGCGTGCATGAACTCTGCGCGCTCAACAGACCAGCCGATGGCAGGAACGCCACCGCGGGCAGAGCAAGGAAAAATAAAGCCGCATTAACGAGCCGGGAATCGATACGCATTGACGCCCTCCACGGCATGCACAAACAAAAGGTCAAAGAATTCTATGACAGCAGCATCATCCGCCGCCTTTGAGCCCGATCCAACCGGAGATTTCGTTTCTCGACCCCGACAAAGGGCTCAGCAGCGCTCGCGGGGATATACCAGGGAGCAACTCCCTGGAAAACGGAACTCGCGCGGCCAACCGTGCCCCCAACAAGGGATTTCATTAAATAGTCTCCTGGGGGAGCGGTCGAGCACCAAATGATTCCGAACACCCGCAAAAGGGCGGTAATAATGTCTGCCCGGACCGAGCATGCTTAACTGAATAACTGTCACTGCTGTTCCAGCTAACCGGCCGCAGGCTCCGCCAGGAAGAAAAGTCAGCATGAATTTGAAGCCTGCGCGCTACGGGAGTTTAGCAAGTATACTCGGTCCCCCCGAAGGGGAGATTTTCAGTCAATATTTCCCTGTTACCAAAGGATATTTCGATTGGTTACCCACGGCCGCATTTGCATAACAGGCAGGAGACACCGCGTTTGCGCCTTCGGAATTTGCGCTGCAAGCTCGGTGCACAAACGAGCTAGAGACGAATGCCGGGGGCAAGAATCCAATGACAGAAGACATATGGTAGCTGCCGCACTCAACGCATAAGGAGGCGTATTCTTGCGGCTGCGGAATTCAAGGCATGAACCGGCGCTGGATCGGATGGTATTCACCTCGGGCAGGAATGTTTGCGGAGGTGAGACTTTTGCGCGATCGACATCGAGAATGGCGAGAGAAAAACACGAAAGTGCGCCCAATCAATTGGAGCGAAAGCGGATTCGGCACCGTGGTAAATTGGGAAAGATTATGGAAAAGCAGCAGGAGGCAGGCGAAATCACGCTGCTATTGGACGACTGGGCGCGCGGCAAACCGGGCGCGGTCGACCAACTGCTTCCGCTGGTTTACGATCAGCTTCGCCACCTGGCACAGTCGCTGATGCGCAACGAGCGCGTGGACCATACGCTGGAATGCACTGCCCTGGTAAACGAGATGTTCGGGCAACTGCTCAAACAGCGCAAAGTCACCGTGAAGGATCGCGCCCACTTCTACACCTTCTCAGCCAAACTTATGCGCCGCCTACTGGTGGATCACGCCCGCCAACACAACGCGGTCAAGCGCGGGTCGGCCTTTACGCAGGTTCCGCTGGAAGCCGAACTGGCCTGGATCGCCCCGCTCAAGGAGAGCTCCCTCGACCTGTCGCGCGCTCTGGACGAGTTGCAGGAGCTGAATCCGGGGAAGGCGCAGGCAGTCGAGCTCCGTTATTTTCTGGGTTGCACTGTGGAAGAAGCCGCTGCACTGCTTGGCGTTTCGCCTTCCAGCATCGATCGCGACATTCGCTTCTCACTGGCGTGGCTGCACGAGCGGTTGCATCCTTCGCCTTGACGCATTCCAACCGCGATTTACGCCGTTCTTGATATGAGCTCGACTTCGCAGGAAGATTTCGCGCGGCTGGATCGCCTCTTTCAGGAGGCTGTGGATCTGCCTGAAGGCGAAAAGCGAGACGAGTTTCTCAAGATATCCAGCGGCACGGATCCCGATCTCGCGGCGGACGTTCTCCGCCTTCTGGAACGAGACCGGCTGGTTCGGCAGGGTGCGGTTTCAAACGCGCAGCCGCTGCCCCGCTTTGGTCCCTATCACGCGCGCGAAGCAATCGGCCGCGGGGGCATGGGCACGGTGTATCGCGCCACGCGCGAAGACGGCGAAGTGACCCTTGAAGTCGCTGTCAAATCCATCTCGTCTCCCATCTGGTCGTCCCTCCTCGATGAACGATTCCGGCGTGAGCGCCAGATCCTGGCGCAACTGCGGCATCCCAATATAGCTGCTTTTCTCGATGGCGGAATAGGCGAAGGTGGATTGCCCTACCTGGTGATGGAACTAGTTGCCGGCCAACCCATTGATCGCTTCTGCGATCTGCAGCGCCTGCCCATTCGACGGCGGCTTGAGATCTTCCTCGAAGTCTGCGCCGCGGTGGACTTCGCGCACCGCCAGTTCATTGTGCATCGCGATATCAAGCCCAGCAACATCCTGGTGAACGCAGCTGGAGAGCCCAAGCTGCTTGACTTCGGGCTGGCCCGGTCAACAGAACTTGCCGCGCCGCACCCGGATGGGAACCAGGATAGTCCCACGCTCTATTTCACGCCGCTTTATGCCAGCCCGGAGTTACTTCGCGGCAAGCACGCAGCTGTAACGGACGACGTCTATTCGCTCGGCATTCTGCTCTACAGGCTGCTCATTGATAGGCGGCCTTTCGATTCTGCGGGTACCACACCCGCGGAGATTGTAGATTCCGTCTTGCACGCGGAACCGCGCAAGGCCAGCGCCGTGATCCGTGCAATGGACCCTGCGGATCTGGCGGCTGTGGCCGAAGTGCGCGACGAAACCCCATCCAGTTTGCAGCGCACCCTGGAAGGCGATCTGGACGCCATCGCTCTCAAGGCCGTCGCATCATCCGCCGCTGACCGCTACGCCTCTGTTGCGGAGCTGGCCGGTGATGTGACTCGTTACCTTGAGGGACGCGCGGTGCGTGCGGTTGCCGGTGGCAGTCTTTATCGCGCGCGCAAATTTGTGGTGCGTCACAAAGTGCGTGCCGCCGCTGTGCTGCTGATTTTGCTGTCGATGACGGCTGGCATTGTGGCCACGCTGGTTGAGGCGAGCGAAGCACGGCGTCAGCGTGCCGCCGCCGATCGGCGCTTTCAGGAAGCTCGCGAGCTTACGCGCTACATGATGTTCGAGCTGCAGAACTCTATTCAAAAGCTGCCCGGCTCTACACCCATCAAGGCTGACATGGTGAAGCATTCGCTGGATTATCTCGACAGGCTGGCAGCGGAAAAAGGCAACGACGACGGCTTGCGTGTCGACATTGCAGAAGGCTACTCGGAGCTTGCGGATGTCCTTGGCCATCCTCTGCGCCCCAACCTGGGCCAGGCGGACGAAGCGCGCGACACATACACCAAGGCCATCGGCCTGCTGCAACCGGTGGTGGCCCGCAATCCGCAGGATCAGCGCGCCCGGCGAGCTCTCGCTCATGCGCAACTCATGCTTGGCATGAGCCTGGTCTTCTATCGCAAATGGGACGAGGGCTCGAAGCTGGTGAATTCGGCTGAACATGAGCTCGTGGAAATGGCCAAGGCATCGCCGCGTGATCTTGAAGCCAACCGCCAGGCATCCATGGCAGCCGAATCGATGGCGGTCGCGATCAGCCAGCGCGATGGCTACACCACCGGCGGTCACGACGATGCCTTCTCTGCCGCCCAGCATGCGGTTGACTTTGCGCAGGCCGCTCTGCGCCTCAAGCCTGGCGATACGGACAGTACCCTCGATCTCGCTATCGGTTATAACCGCCTGGGAATCCAAACGCAGTCGCAGGACCGGCCAGCCGCGGCAGCGGACTTTGAGCGGGCGGTAGCTGCACTAGACAGCCTGCCCGCAGACGAGCGGGCAACCGCTTACATCCGCGATCGAAGGGCCTCGATCCTGATGAGCATGGGCTGGAATCTCGGTAGCATGGGCCAGTTCGACCGCGGTATCGCCGCGCTGAACGATGCACGCGTTTTGGAAGAGCAGTTGGCGCAGGAAGATCCGCAGAATCGCGCCCATACTCGGGCACGCGCCAGTATCTACCGCAATCTCGGCGTGATTCAGGACTACGCCGGCCGCACCCAGGCAGCTGTCGACGCGTACAAGACTTCGGCGGGAATCCTGAAGCAGGCGCTGGCGGCCAATCCGGACACGCCTTTCTATCGGACAACGCTCGCCGACCTGGAGGCCAACGCGGCAGTGCTCAGCTTCAAACTGGGACATAGAGCCGAGTCAACGCAACTGGCGCGGGAAGGTGTGCCGGTGCTGGAAAAAACAGCGGAGAAGAAGGATGCATCCGCGGCCGAGTTGAATCTCGCTGCCCGGTTCATGACGGAGAAAGACTTGCCGGAATTCTGTGACGCGCGAAAGGGACTGGAGTTGGCCAAGCGCGCAAACGCCGACGCCTCAGGCAAGGACTATGTTGTGCTGGAGACGCTGGGGCAGGCCTTTTGGATCAATCGCGACCGGGACAATGCCGTGAAATCCATCGAGCAAGCGCTCTCTCTGATCGTGGCGCCAGCTGCGGCGAATGACTCGGGCCGGGTTCGGAAAGTCTACGAGGAAACGCTTAAAGGCTATCGTACCGGCAAGCTCTCCAGCGGTTGCCCAGCCGTTCCCTCCAAGCCTTGAGGGAATTCAAAACTCGTATGATTCAGCCTTCAACGTCTGCCTACAGATTCATCTTCACCCCCGCCTTTTGCGAACAGCGCCGGACACGCTTGTCTTCGCCCCACCCGGTTTTTCATGCATGCCCGCAATTTTCAAGCCGGCTTTGTGAAGGCCGTCGCTGATAAGCTCCACCATCTCCGGCTGCATCCACCGGTTAAAAAACCGCGGGCCAAACTCGGCATAGTCCGGCTTGATCGCCAGCAAATCGTGCAGTGCCTTGCGCGCATCGTCGATCTCTCCTAGCTGTCCGCAGGATGCGGCGATAATGACCGACCTGCGCCAGAAATTCGGCATGTTGATTTTCCGGGCAAACTCAAGCGCAGCGCGATATTCAGCCTTGCGGTAGGCATCGAATCCTGCGACAAGCCAGTACCATCCTGGATGATGCGGGTTCAGTTCGCGGGCCCCGGCTGCCAGCGCGGCGCCGCGCTCCCAGTCGCCGTCGTAAGCGGTTAGCGACCCCAAGAACGCGAGGGTGAAGCCATCAAGAGGATTCAGTTCAATGGCTCGGCCGGCCGCGATGCGGAAAGCGGGTCGATCTCCCAGAAAAAACTGGACTGAAGCCAGGGCATGATAGGCAAGATGGTTCGCCGGCCCAGATTCCACCGCTCGCAGCGCCGCCGTGAGCGCCCGGCCCAGCGAGTCGGACTCCTGGTTGAATTCATGCAGGAACTCTTCCTTGATGATGAGCGACAGCATGGCCCAACCATCAGAGTAGCCGGGCTGCTGCTCGACGGCGCGCTCCAGAGCGGCTCGCGAAGCAGCATGTTCCACCGGGTTCAAACGCTGAAAGTGGGCAAAGCTGCGCAGCACGGCTTCATATGGCTTCAGCGCGGCGGGATCGACGGTGCGCAGCATCTCCGCCATGTTGCGGGGCAGAATTCCGTAGGTGTCGGCGCTGGTGGAAACGATGCGGGAGACAAGATCGTCCTGCAGTTCGAAAGCGGATTCCGGGCTGAACGTGCGCTCGAAATTCTCAGCCCAAAGATGTGCGCCGGTCACCGCGTCGACGAGTTGCACGGCGAGCCGCAGCTTGGCGCCTGCAAGGCGCAGGCTGCCTTCCATCACGTAACGCGCGCCGAGGTCTTTGCCCGCGGATCGCACATCGACAGCGCCTTGCGTATAGTGCGATGTTGAACTGCGCGCAATCACACGCAGATAAGAAAAGCGCGACAGGCCGGTGACAATGTCTTCCGTCAGTCCCTCGGCCAATGCGGTCAGGTCGGAATTGTTGCCGGCGACCTTGAAGGGAAGCACTGCGACCCAGAAGCCTTCTTCGGCACGGGCTGCGCCGGAGTCAGCAGTTGGAACGACGCGCGAAGAACTGGCTGGGACCGAGGACTTAGGATGCGTCTGGCGCACCATCTCGCGGAACTCGTTGGCGACGTCGCGCGCAGTCTGAACGCGGTGGCGAGGATCCTTCTCCAGGCAGCGACGGATGATGCGCGCCAGTTCGGCCGGCAGATCGGCGCGAGCTTCGCAGACCGAAGGCGGCGTGTCGCGAAGAATCGCAGAGATCAGCTCGGCTGAAGAATTTCCCGCGAATGGTTGCTTCCCGGTGGCCATCTCGTGCAGCACCACACCGAGCGAGAAAATATCCGTACGGTGATCCAGCGACCGGCCGGAAATCTGTTCCGGCGACATGTAGGACGGCGTTCCCATCACCATGCCTGCCTGGGTCTGGCTGGGGGCGGCGACCGTGGCGTCGTCCGGGGCGGCTGCGCGCACATCCTTGGCCAGCCCAAAGTCGAGCACCTTCACACGGCCCTCGTTGTTGACCATTATGTTAGCGGGCTTCAGGTCACGATGCACGATCCCTTTTTCATGTGCGGCCGCCAACGCATCGGCGAGGGCGCCGGCAATTTCGACGATGCGCTCGACGGGCAAACCGGTGGCTGGAATCAGACGATCCAGAGCCTGGCCATCCACCAGTTCCATGGTAAGGAAATTGACGCCGCCGGCTTCCTCTACCGAATAGATCGTCACGATATGCGGATGATTCAGCGCCGCCACGGCGCGAGCTTCCCTTTGAAAGCGCGCCAAAAGTTCCGGCTTATCCGTCAATCCGCCGGACAGTACCTTGACGGCGACGTCCCGGCCCAGACGAGGGTCCCGCGCGCGATAAACCTCGCCCATGCCGCCGGCGCCAAGGAGCGCAAGGATTTCATAGAACCCGAGTTTGTCACCTGCGAATAGGGGCATGAAAGTGGCCTTCCAAGTCTACCCGACCAATGGAAGGATTGCTAAAGCAGGAAGACTTTTGAAAGCAGGATCGCGAGTATCATAAGATCGTGAGTAGAGGACGGTCGATATCTCTCTTGACTGCCTCAATCCCTCTTATGCGCTCGTCACAACTCTTTCCGTCACCTCCCTTCCCCGAGCTCGGCAAAGCGCAGGTGGAGTTCGGAAAATCGTCGTCGCATCTGCTGCTCAACCTGGCAGCCATGCGGCCCCTGTTCATCCTCGTACTCGCATTGGGTCTCCACGCAGCGCATGGCCAAGCCCCACCGCAAGCCGCAGCCGACGACGTGGACGGGCTCATGGGCGCGGCAGTTGCCGCACAGCAGCATGGCGACAATCAGTCTGCGATCGAGAACTTCAGGAAGGCTCTGGCGATTCGGCCAGACATCTTGGAAGCCCGCGCCGGCCTCGGTGCGGCTCTCGCCGCTAGCGGACAGCTCGATGCGGCCATCGCCGAATACACAACCGTACTCGACGCGGCTCCCGACAAGACTGCCGTGCGCTTGAATCTTGGCACGGTCTATTACAAGAAAGGCGATCTGGCCCACGCACGAGAACAATTCGAGGCTGTCCACGTGGCCAAGCCCGTCGACGTGCCCGCCGCAGTCATGCTCGGCTACGTCTACAACAAAATGGGAAGGTACGCTGAAGCGGTCGATCTATTGACCCCGCTCGAGCCGGGGCACGACAGCAATATGGAACTGGAATACGCCCTCGCTTTCGGCCTCATCCAAACCGGAAACGTCAAAGACGGTGTTCCACGCATGGAGAAGGTGGCCAAGACCACGAACAGGGCCGATGCCTATGTCATCGCAGGAGCCGCACTTCTGAGCAGGCATGAGATGAAGAGTGCTCGCATCGATCTTGAAGCGGCAATACACCTGGATCCTTCGATTCCCGGAGTTGCCAGCATGGCCGGGCAGGCCAGCTACGCAATGGACGATTTTAATACGGCAGCTCTTTATTTCCAGACGGCATTGCGTCAGAACCCCAGGGATTTCGATGCAAATCTCGATCTGGGCGCGATTCGATTCCAAGAGCAGAAATTTGAGGACGCGCGGCCGCTCCTGGAACTCGCATTGGAACTTCAACCCAGCTCGCCGATTGCACGCCTCGAAATGGCGAAGCTAAATGTGAGTATGGAAAAGAATGCGGAGGCCGCGGCGGTACTGGAAGACCTGATCAAAGCCGCGCCCAACTGGATGGAAGCGCATTGGGCGCTGTCAACGGCTTATTACGGACTCCATCGCCCTGACGATGGCAAGCGGGAACGCCTGATCGCACAGGAACTCAAGCTCCACCAACAGGACAATGCACCGGATGCAAAGTAAACGCGCGGAGCTGTAGCGATGTTTCCGTCGGGTGAGGAACCGGCCGTTCGAGTACTGGATGAATCGGCCGCAAGCAGCTTGATCGAGATTCCAGATCAGAAGAGATTGCCCGCAACCTGCTCCGCAGCCGTGTAAATCTTGGACTTGAGAACGTCGCGAGTCAACTGCGGATCGTTCTTGAGCGAGCTCGAGATGGTGATGGTAAACACCTGATCGCGAACTCGTCCCACCACTCGCTCGCCCAAGCCGGCCTTGCGGTCGTCCGCCGCGCAGACCAGAGCTTCGTTGCCGATGGCCGTCAACGGAACAGCGTCGGCGCCGCAACCCTGCGCAATCTCACCCATGCGCGCATGCGAGTCGGCGGCAATCTCCACCGTGATGCGCAGTGTACGTTTCACGCCTGCAGTCATTTGAGTAAATGTGCACACCGTCGGCTGTCCGGCAACTGCTTCAGTCACCTCACCCACTGCGTCACCACCCAGCAGCCCTCCGGCCGTTGCCTCATTGAGCCACGCGCAATTGTTTGCCGCATGTGCGCCGGCTGGCGCGCAAATCAAGCATACCGCAAACAGGGCCAGGTCCAATCTGCGCAATACTCTTTTCATGCCGGTTGGATTACTTGTTGCCATTTTGCGGTCCCCCGGCTTCGTTGGCCAGATCCGTGTGCACATGCCACGGGATGCTCTCCGTCGATATTTCCGGATGCAAACGCAGGAAGTTCAACCCGTATGTGGGCGCGCCCGGATCCACCTTCTTATCGGCGAACATCGCCTGCTGTTCCGCGGCTTCTTCCTTTCTACCAACGCGGCGGTAGAGGATGGACAGATTATAGTGCGCGGCCAGGTCGTCGGGATCGATCTTTTGTAGCGCTTCAAACTGTTCCAGCGCGGCGGTGTTGTTGTTCTGCTGATAGTACGTGATGCCAAGCTCGCGCCGAGCGTCGCGCGATTGCGGGAACATCTCAACCACCTTGCGGAAATCCTGGATCTCCGCCTCTGTGTTGCCCGCTCGACGCTCAAGAAGGCCATCGTAGTAGTGTGCCCGCGCACTGTTGGGATCAAGCACAAGCGCCTTGTTAATGGCCCTGCGCGCCGAATCGTACTTCTCCCAAACGATCTCAGTCAGGCCGATGTTGGTGAAGGCGTCGGCGTATTGAGGCCGCAGCTTGGTCACCTCGGTAAACGCCTGGACGGATTCCATGTATTGGAACTGGTCGAGCAGGGCGATGCCGAGATTGTTCCAGCGCATCCAATCCTGGTTGTCCGCGGGGTCCGGTGTTTCCGGCTCGTTCTTTCCGATCTTCAGTACGCGGGTGCGCGATGCAATCTCGACGATCGGATACGCCGGGTGGTCATCCTTGCCAAAGATGTTATTCAGGTAGCTCTGGCGCAGATGCCGGTAGTTCACCTTCGCGGTAATCGTCACGGCGCCAGCGGCGTCGGCCGGCAAGCGGAACTGGTAGCGCACCAGCACCGAGCGGCCCGCCTGCACGCTGTTGTCGTACGCCACGGAGTGAATCGTCCACACCTTGTGGTTGTCGACAAACTCTCCCTCGTCGGTGACCGGGCGGTTGGTAAAGCTGTGTGCGCGCGGGTCCAGCATGCCATCCGGCTTGATGAAGCCGCTGTGATAAATCTCCTTGCCGTTCGCGTCCTTTGCTGTGAACTCGACCCAAGCCTCGTAGAGATCGCGCACCTCGGGAATAAGCGAATGCCCGATGTTCTTGTTCTGGATGACGACGTAAGCTTCAACCGTGTCGCTGGGGGCGAGTTTATAGGGAACGGTTCCCAGGGGCGCGATCAACTTGTTGCTGTCTGCTACCTTGAGCCCGAAAATGTCCACATTGAGATAATCGCCCGCGCGCAGAAACTCGATGGTCTTCTTCAATTGCTCGTCGAAGCCATAGTAGAAGGGGACCGCGGTGTTGCCCGCCAGCCAGCGATGCGATACAAGTGTGCCATCCTTCGCTCCGTAGTCGGGCAGCGAGATCGGATTGCGTTTCATGTGGCAGCCCTGGCAGGTTTTGAAATCTGCGGTGTAGAAAGTCAGCGGATTGCGCTGCGAGAATTTCGACTGCTGCCACTCGTCATAAGCCGTGAAGGCGCGGATGAATTTGTAATCGTTCAATGGCGCCGGGAGGTTGGCTTTGTGGCAGGCGGCGCAGAACTCCGGCTTGTGCAGAAAATCGTGCATCACTGCCTGCGAATGCCGCTCGGGATGCCTAAGAATCATGTCGAAAGGAACCTCGCCAGGAATCCGTTCGCCATTCTCGTCGACGATCACCGCGGGCACGCCCATCTTGACACTGGCATTGCCGTTCGTCGAATCCAGACTCAATACGGAGTGGCAGGTGGTGCAGGTCAGCCCGTCGGAGTCGAACTTGGCGCGATCGACCTTCGAGTCCTCCGTGAGCGCCGCGCCCAGTACTCCAATCGGATTGTGGCAGCCGTCGCAATGCCGCGCGAAGGCTATGCCGCGGGTCTTGTCGCGAATAAGCAGGTTGACACTGGTGCGATAGAAAGGCGTGCGAAAAGCGTTCGAGTGCAGCGCTTGACGCCACTGGCTATAGGCTTCCTGGTGACAGGTGCCGCAGTACTCCGCGCTGGGGTACGCGCCCGGCTGAAGAAATCCCTCGCCCTGCACCTTCACGTTGCCGGGAGTGAAAGGGTTCTTCGGTCCGTAGTGGAAATTATAGGCGGGAGTTACCTGCGCGTTGTATTCCAAACGGTCGGCCGCCACCTTCTGCTCTGCCCTTGCCTTCCATCTGGCAATAGCCTCTTTCTGCGCCGGCGTGTCTACGGCAGGGGGCGTACCCTTGGGCGGAGCTGTGTACGCAGGCGGGGGCGTCAGGCTCGCTGCGTCCTGCTGCGGGGTGCCCGCCTGGGCCTCTCCTCGAAGAGCCGTGCCTTGCTGAGCCTGTCCCTGTTGAGCCTGGCCCTGCTGAGCGCGGACGGAAGTGATCCAACTCGTGGAGACTGCCAGGTAGCCGCAAACGGCCAGACCGGCGGTTGCAATCGAGATGCTCGCAATTCTTTTCATGTGAGCTCCAGCCGAGGGAACGGGCCAAGGCCTCGTCTCCTTCGGCGCTATCGTTCAGATGCTGGTTCGCCTACTTACCCGCATGGGTGGCGGGGACGCTTGTCCGATGTTGCGCAATAGCGTCATAAACGCTCGGCACCAGCCCCTTCCCTTCTTCGATCGCAAAATACCGGTCCACTCCGGGCAGCGTGTAAGTCTCTTTTGCGCCGTCCGGCCAGCGAATTTCAACCTTGTCCACCGTTGTACTCTCGCCCAGGCCGAAGTGAACGCGAAAATCGTTAGAAGACTCGAAACTGCCACCGCTCATTACATCCCCGCGCTGCCGAATCCCGCCAGCCGAAAGATACACGGTAGAACCCACCGCATCGCGGGGGCTCTTGGGGCCGCCGGTAAGCAGCAAGCCCACCCAGTGGTTGTGGTCGTCGTTCACGTTGCGCAACAGCACCGGCGTGTGGTCCAGGCAGTTGATCACCACATCGATCTTGCCGTCGTTGAACAGGTCACCAAAGGCCGCGCCGCGCGCCGGAATCACGTCGGCCAAACCAGTTCCCTCCACCGGGGGAATAATCTCAAACTTCTTCCCGTGCCCCACATTGTGAAAGAGAAGCGGACGCTCGGCAAACGATGTGCCCCATTCGTGTTGATCCACTTGCGGGTAAACATGCCCGCTGACAAACATCAGATCCTTCCATCCATCGTTGTCGTAGTCAAAGAACGCGGTACCCCAGCTCAGGAACGGATAAGTGCCTTCCGCGATGCCCATTTGCGGCGTGATGTCCACAAAGTTCCCATCGCCATCGTTGCGGTAGAGGGTCTTGTAGTCGTCGGAGAAGGTGGTCGTGTAGAGATCGAGCCGCCCGTTGTTTGTATAGTCGCCCACGGCCAGCCCCATTGAAGCTGTTTCGCGCGCATCCTGGTTCAGCGCAAAGCCGGAGTAGAAACTCGCATCCTGAAAGGTTCCGTCACCCTTATTGATATAGAGATAGTTGGGGGATGAATCGTCGGTTACCAGCAGGTCCACCTTGCCGTCACCATCGATGTCCACAAAAGTTGAGGAGAACCCGTAGTAGCGGCGCTTGTCGCTGACGCCTGCTTTTTCACTCACATCCGTAAAGGTCCCATCGCCATTGTTATGGAATAAATGGTCCGGCTCGCCCTGCAGGCCGCGTGGGCCGCACATGGTTGGCGCGCCCCGAAACTGGCAGTTGGCATAGGCCACGTTACTGGATCCCGAGGCGGGCAGGTGGTTCATATCCCAATGAATGTAGCCGGGAACAAAGATATCCAGCCGTCCATCGCCATCGTAGTCGCCAAAGCTGGGTCCGGTCGACCAGTTGCCCAGCTGAACTCCCGCAGTCTCCGCTATATCGGTAAAGGTGCCGTCGTGATTGTTATGGTAAAGCCGGTTCTTGCCATAGTTACCTACATAAATGTCCGGCCAGCCATCGTTGTCATAATCTCCAACCGCGCAGCCAAATCCCCATCTGTCGTTTGTTACGCCCGCGATGTTGGCAACATTTGTGAAAGTTCCGTCGTGATTATTGTGAAACAGAGCGGCGTGGGGCGCCTCGGCCTTTCCGTCAAGTGCGTCGTAAGTCGAGCCGTTGACCATGTAGATGTCGAGCCACCCGTCGTGGTCGTAGTCCAGAAGGCAGACGCCGGAGCCGATGGTCTCCAGAATGTACGGCTTCTCCGGAGTGCCCATTTTGTGCTTCCAGACATTAAGACCTGCCTTTTCAGAGATATCCTGAAAGACGATGGGGCCGGTTTTCACAAAACCGCCCGCCGTGATGGGCCGTTTTTCCGAGTCGAGCACAGGAGCGAAAACACCGCCCGTGGCTGACCCGGTCTGTTGCGGCAAAGGCGCGGAAGGTCCGCTGCCACCATAGAGCGGTGATTGCGAAGGCTGGGTTGCCTGAGGATAGGCCGTTCCAAACAAAATCAGGAAAGAGACAGGTATTAGCGCCGAATTCCAGCGTCGAATACCGGAAAGCACATAAGAGCCCATCAGAAAACGACCTCACAATTTAAGGGGAAACTCAACGCACCAATTCTCGCGCGCTTAGTCGAAAATGTCGTCCCTCCCAGGGAGGACGGCTATCTCATCCTATTGGACGACTTCCCCGTCCTATTGTATGACGAGGCGAATAATCTTTGATAATAGGCTGCAACAGGATGGATTGATTCGCTTTAACGCGCAAGGCGACGCGCCCGTGCGGCTTTTCTCATCACAAAGGTTGGCTAAAGCCCCTATTCTCAGGCCATTGACCGAATCCTGCCCTTTGGCGAAACATGGATGAAGCGCCAGGGCAGGCGTGCATTTGACAAGAGCCTCCGACCTTCGAATCGAAGTCCAGCCGTGATTTGAGCCGCGTCTTCGTCGACCCGCCGTTGGCAGCCGGGACGTGCCATAATAAGCAATCGTTCTGCTAGCGGCCACAAGCATCAGCGGGAGCGCGAATGGGCGCAACTTCGAGAACATCGGTCGGCATCAGGATGGTGGTGGCTGCGGCGGCCAGCCGAACCATTCGCGCATGGTTTTTGTTTCTCGCGATAGCATTTCTGCCTCAACTTTCCCTGGTCCTATACGGGCAGAGAACCCAGGCCGCCGACTCTGCCCAATCCGCGATGCGGCAGCATTATGATGCCGCATTCCAATTTCAGAGCGCGGGCAATGTATCCCAGGCGAATTTGGAGTACAAGCTTTTCCTCGCCGCCGCCCTGCATCGCATTGCCAATGGCCACGCCAATCTGGGGGACTATGCTCGTGCCGTGCCGCTTTATGAGGAGGCACTTAGCCTGACGCCGGACGATCGCAGTTTGAAGATGGACTATGCCGGCGCGGCGCTCGACGCATCCGATTGGACGAAGGTTAAGTTTTTGACAACATCCGTTCTGGATACGCTGAAAAAAAATGCGCAACCCCCTGACCCGCACGCTGTCTCGTTGCTTGCCAAGGCTTTATTGGAATCGGGCGGGCATCAGGAAGCTGTGGAGGAATTCAAGCTCGCGGCCCAGCTGCAACCGGGCTTCGACTCGTCCTCCCAACTGGCGGCCGCTTACCTCGTTCTGCAGGACCAGGCAAACGCTGCGAAGATTCTGGGCGATATGCCGCAAAGATACGGCGACACTGCGATCCTTCATATGAATTTGGGTCTCATCTATGGCACGACGGGGTCCTTTGATGGAGCGGTGACCGAATTCACCAAGGCTATCGAAATGGATCACAGCCTGAAAGGCGCGCACTATTCGCTGGGCGCCACTTATCTAATGCAGTTGAGTGAACAGGGCTATGACAAGGCTGAAGCCGAGTTTCGCAAGGAAATCGCTATCGATCCGAATAACTCGCTGGTCTATACGCCGCTTGGCCGCATTGCGTTGAGCCGGCACAAATATGCTGAAGCCGAGGCAGATCTGAATCGCGCCGTTGAGTTGAATCGGCAGAGTGCGGACGCTTACCTTTATCTTGGCAAGCTTTACCGGGAGACGGGAAGAATTCCTCAAGCGGAAGCGGCGTTTCGCAAGTCCATTGCGCTGACTCTGGACCCCTCAAAGGATGAATATGCAGTGGAGCAGGCTCACTTCTGGCTGGGCAGGCTTTTGATTCAAAGCGGCAATTCCGCGGAAGGCCGCAAGGAAATGGACATATCTCAGAATCTGCTTTACCTGAAAGAACAGCGCGTGCAATCGAGATTGGCTGGAAAGTCTACGCTACAGGCGCCTCTGGAAAAAACGCACGAGGCTGATCCCGGAGATTTAGTCAAACAAAAGGCGTTTGAGAAGCAAGTTGGGCCGCCAATTGCCAGCAGCTACGACAACCTTGGAGTCAACGCGGCAAACGCCAGCGACTTTGCGAATGCGTCCAGGTACTTTGAGCAGGCAGCGCAGTGGAATCCCTCGCTCAGCGACGCAGACAGAAACTGGGGCCGTGCGGCGTTTGCCGCAAAGGAGTATGAAAAAGCGGTGGGACCGTTGAGCCGCACACTCGCTTTGCATCCGGAAAATCCGGACGTGCGCTCAATGCTCGGACTGAGTCTTTGCATGACCCACGATTATGCTCAGGCCCTGCGAGTGTTGCAACCGATTGAAGCAAGTTTGGGAGCCAACCCTCTACTCGCCACTGCGTATGCCGGGTCGATGGCGATAGCCGGAGACTCGGCACAGGGCCTTGCTCGACTGAAGGCCATTGAGGAGGCGAACCCTGACAAAGCGTTTGTCCACTTCATGCTTGGCGAGGCCTACGCCAGCCAGAAGCAACCCGCTCAGGCGGCCGACGAATTGCATGTCGCTCTGAAGCTGGACCCATCCAGCGCGGACACAAAGAATGCGCTGGCGCTCACGGAGCTGGCGCTTGGCCAGAAGGCAGAAGCACTGCAGCTATTTTCCGAATTGGCGGAATCCGGATCGAAGGATGGTGAGGTCTATCATCGCCTTGCGCAATTGCAAATCGAACTCGGATTCGACAAGGCCGCTGTCGACAGCCTGGGAACCGCCGTCCGGCTTGACCCGATGAACGCCGCGTACCACCAGGAATTGGCAGATGCCTATCGAAAAAACGGACAACCGGAAGCGGCCGAGCGCGAAGACCGGCAATCGGAAACACTACAAGCAGAGGGTAATTTCGTCCAACCAACGAAAAGCGGCACTTCAGAGAGCGGCAATCATTCCGGTGCTTCGTCGAAGATACAAAAGAACTAGAGCCGGCCTGCTACAGCGGATTAAGAAATACTTTATCCCGGAAGCACCACCCTAAAGTCGGCGCGACCCCAAGGAGCGACGACCCGGCACGACACTCAAGACGGCTACATCTTTTCCCAATACGCCTTAAATGCACGCGTTATCGCAGTCGTCACCCAGCGATTCGCCCATTGCGCCAGAGCGTGAAGACCGCACCAGTTAGGGAACAGCTCTTACCGCGCCTCAAAGATGTAATCGGTATACGCTTCGACTCCGTCGAAGTTGGTAGAGAGCCGGGCGTAGATCGTCTCTCCTTTAGCCGGCAATCGGCCGATCATCGCAAATCTTACTTTGCTTTGACCCGAATTAATGAGATTGCTCGAACCCGGGCCCGTGGTTCCCACCAGAATCGCATAATTAGTAGCCCCATTGCCCTTCGTCCATGTAAACAAGATGACGGGGCCTTGAAGCAAAGGGCCCGCCGCGGGCGAAATTAACGTTGCCTGCTGCGCCGCTGTGTAGGTGAAGTCGGCATATACCTGGACTCCATTGAAGTAGGTATAAAGCCGCGCATAGAGCGTCTCGCCGTTGGTCGGCAGGCCGGTCGCGGTGGCAGAAGCGACCTTCATCTCTCCCGAGTCGTAGAGGTTACTCGAACCTGCGCCCGTGCTTCCCAGCACGAGCCTGGATCCAGTCTCACCGGGAGCGGTCGTGCTCGTGAATTTCACAGTAGGACCCGATAGAAGTGCGCCCGGAGTTGGAGACGAGAGCACCGCTTCAGTCGCCGCAGTATACGTGTAGTCAGCGTGCGCTTCAGTTTCGTTGAAGTTGGTGTAGAGACGTGCGTAAATTGTCTCGCCGTTGGTTGGCAGCCCGGCAAACGAATCGGAAGTGGTTGTCTCTCGACGATCGGAAATGTTGTTCGAACCCACCCCCGTGCTTCCTAGCCAAACCGTATATCCCGTCGCGCCGGTGCTGGCCGTCCAGTTGAGCATTACGGTCGGTCCGGGCAGTACTGCTCCGGGCGCGGGAGACACTAGCGCCGATTGTGTCGCCGCCGCATAGATATAGTCGGAATACAACGAAACGCCGTTGAAGTTGGTCGTAAGGCGTGCATAGATCGTCTCGCCGTTGGTTGGGACCCCGGTGGCCGTCCAGGAAGTCACCGTCCGGTCGCCTGTATTGAAGATGTTTTTTGAACCCGGACCCGTGCTTCCCAGCGAGAGGAAGTACCAACTGACTGCGCCTGTAGCCGCGGACCATGTGAACGTCACGTTCGGCCCCGGCAGCGCAGAACCCGGTGCGGGCGACGTTATCGCAGCTTGGTACTCCCCGGTGCCGGTCAGCACAATCAACTGCTGTGCCCCGGTTACGTTGAGCGCGTTGTCAGTCAGGGTCACGCTTTCGCTCAACGCGCCATGATCCACGGGAGCAAATTCGAAGGATAGATCGCACTCCTGCCCTGCGCTTAAAGTGGTAGTGCCGGTGCAAGCGGCCGAATCCCCGCCCACCTCGGGAAAGTCGGTTGGATACATGAGCGCCGTCAACTTCAGCGACGCGTTGCCCACGTTCACAGCCTGCACCGTGTGCGTACCGTCGATGGCGTCAGTTGCTCCGACATTCGTGAGCAGGGGAAAGTTGAACACGGGAGGTTGAGAGCGGAGCACTTTCTCCACAATGGAGTGGCTGCCTTCAGTCCCTCCCTCGATGATGAAAAGATCGCCGCTACTGTTTACAGCCACTCCGGAAACCTCACCCAACCCGCCGTCATACCAAATCGGGTCGATAGCGATTGCCGCTCCGCCACCCGCCGGCACCTCCACGACTCGGTGATTCACATTATCGGCAATAAATAGATCGCCCGCCCCATCCGCGGCCAGGCCTTCTGGGTTCTGCAACCCTACGCCGTTCACAATCGGCTCGATGGCCGTGGCCGCACCGCCACCCGCCGGAACCATGACCACGCGGTTATTGCCCAAGTCGGCGATGTACAGGTTGCCCGCGTCGTCCACAGCCAGGCCGTGAGGATCATTCAATGGGGCGCCGTTCACCGTGGGACCGATTGCGATCGCCGCACCGCCACCGGCAGGCACCTCTAACACGCGGTTGTTCATGAAATCCGCAATGTACAGGTCGCCTGCTCTACCAACTGCCAGACCGGATGGAAAATTCATCGCAACGCCATTGACCGCCGGGGTGATCGCGATCGCGGGACCGCCGCCTGTGGGCACTTCGACAACGCGTCCGTAGAATTCCCCTATGAAAAGATCGCCGGCTCCGTCCACTGCCACACAGGAGGGAAGATACAGACCAGCACCGTTCACTGTTGCATTGATTGTTGTGGCGTCGCCCCCATTGGCCGGCGCTTTCACTAAACGGTATCGGTTGGGATCGCTGTCTGAATCCAGGATGAACAGATCACCCGCCGCATTCAATGCCACGCCGGTGGGGTTCTCAAGCTCCATCCCGGGTCCAATCGGAACAAACGGCGAAACCACACCTGGGCCAAAGGCAATCTGCGGACCCGTTCCAATCCCATACAAAGGAACGCTGGCCAGCACTGTTCCTTTGTTTGGGCCAGAATAAAACACCACCGCACCCTTGCGCAGTCCCGCGCCTGACGGAGCGAATTGGACCGCAACTGTGCAGTTCATAATCGAGGAGTAGACCTTGGCCGTGCAGGTGCCTGCCGTTGCGCTCGTGAAATCCAGGTCAGCGATACCGGTGGTCACCACCGCGATGCTCCCCACCGTCGTCCCCGCAGGAACCGAGAACCTAAGCGTCCGCGCTGCGCTTACGGAGCCAATGGCAACCGTGCCAAAGTTCTGGTTGGCCGAATCGCCGGTGAAAGTTACTTGCGCCCTCGCCGTCACAGGCGACGCCAGCGCGGCCAGAAAGAAAAGCGACAAGGAGATGCACGCAGCAATCAGGGAAAACAGCTTGGTCTCGACGAATCCTGTTGCTCGGCTTGGCCGGTGCATAGAAGCTAGGATTGCAGTTTCGGTTCGAGGCGGGCTGAGATTATTTATCTATATGTTTGCGAGGAAAATCCAACAGTACCATAATGAAACAGGACCATTGTGACCAACTGCCTGCGATGAGTCGTATCAAATGAATGCACAAAGCGGGAACCGCATGCGGCGCGCGACCAAGATTACGGAGCGCGCCGTCAAAGAGATATCTAACTATGCCAATGCGACCTTCAGCGTGATGCCGATATCGGAGATCTTCTCCATCGGCATCTCCACTCTCAGCGAAGATTCATCCTGCTTCCATTTCAACTCGCCGTTATATCCGAGCAATTCGACCTTGCGAATCGTTCCCGGAGCCTGTGCACTGGCAAGTCCAAGAGCATTGACGACCGCGGTCTTCTCCGGCCAGCCCATGACGAATGCGTAGAGAGTGCTGTCCTTGGTTGTGAAGCGAACGTCTTCGGCCGTGAGATCCTTCGTTTTGTCCTCGTTGAAATTGCCGGTTTCGATCTTGACTCGTGTTGACGGGCCTTCCCCGTAAATCTTCCACGGCCGGGAGCTGTAGATGCCCTCGCTGTTCACCGCCATCCACTCCGTGATGCCATTCAGCACGATCATCTCTTCGAAGTCCAGTTCGCCGGAGTTGGGCAGAGGAAAATTCAACAACAGGTTTCCATTTTTGCTGACGATATCCGTGAGGAGATCAATCACCTTCTTGGGCGTCTTGTACTTTTCTCCGCGGTTGTAATGCCATTGTCCGATGCATGTGTCGGTCTGCCATGGATTCTTTGCAATCCCGTCGGAAACACCGCGCTCATGATCCAGCAGGCAGGTCCCGATGGCGCAGTCCGTGCTTTCCTTGCTGGTGTAAATGGCCTGTGTCTGGCCGCCATGCTGTTGCGCGCTCACGTTGTAGAGGTGCGAGACAACCTTCATTCCGTAATCTTCAAACGGCAGGTGGCCGTCGGTGTAAAGCAGGTCGGGATGGTACTTGTCGATGAGGTCGGTCATACGGTCAACGTAATGCCGCTTCCACGAGTCGGGAATGCCGTCGTCGTTCCAATCGAGCTTGTCGCCGAAGCGCGCGCAATCGGCATCGTGATAAAGGTCGGCAAACTGAGGGTCCGCGCCATCATAGGGAACGCCGGCGAGTGGACCCATCTTGTCCGCTTGGTGGCTGGGCGAAAACCACTTGTAACTGATCCATAAGTGTTCACTGACTCCAAAGCGCAGCCCCTGCTGCTGCGCCGCTTTCTGCCAGGTGCCCACAACGTCACGCTTGGGGCCCATGCTCGCTGCATTCCAGCGGTTGTACTTTGAATCCCATAAGTCGAAGTTGTCATGATGCACGCCCATACTGACGAAATATTTTGCGCCAGCCTTCTTGTAGAGGCTCATCAGGTGGTCAGGGTCCCATTTCGCGGCCTTCCAGTTATTTACCAGGTCCTTGTACCCCACCTTCGACGGATGTCCGTATGTTTCCGCGTGGTAGAGATACTGCGGCGTGCCTTGCAGATACATTGTGCGGGCGTACCAATCGCCGAATTCGATGGCCGACTGCGG